>ERZ827458.235-NODE-235-length-96085-cov-22.056409_pt1 | contig 96085 bp, 92 predicted proteins | sample MGYA00519706_ERZ827458 | MGnify/ENA primary metagenome ERZ827458 (study PRJEB31778, sample SAMEA3449309) | human gut metagenome | biome: human gut; feature: human-associated habitat; material: faeces | place: United Kingdom | collected 2010/2012 ...
GCGATATAGAATATTCTTTTGCCAAATCTTGATATGTGGCAATAATGTCATCATCATTACCGATATAGCTTACCATTATTTCCTGTCCATTGCCTGTGTTTTTTACTTCTCTAAAATCTTCAAATTCTATTACGGTGATTCCACCTATTAAAGCCGTATATGTTTTTTCCTCAATATCCATCGTGCTTTTAAGACTATCCCGAACAACGGTATCATCACCATAAATATAAAGTCTTGTCTGATAATTAGAAACTCTCTGATTAAAAGTCGAAAAAATATGAACACCATGCTTCTCAGCTGTATCTTCTGCATTGGCTAAAAATGAATCCATATCGTCATTAGTAGTTGTGTATCTGGACGATAAATAATAAGCACCATTAAAGTTCCAGAGCATATTTTGATATACTTCAGCTTGCATAACAAAAGCAAAAATAATCGTAATCAACAGCAATATATTTCTTATATGTTTCATTCAAATCCCTCCAATTTCATTTGGCATAGTTAAATTCAAATCATCCAAAAGCATCAAAGTTTTTCTGTAATTACCTTTTGCTTTTTATAAAAATATTTTCCCTTTCAGACATTTTTTGGGGGCGATTTAGTACAGCTTGCCCCCAACAACTCAATAAATATTATAAACAAAACTGTAAATGAAGTCAATTTGCATATTTAGAGCATTAGGGGCACTCACTCCTAAGATTTACCACTCAAAAACAGGAACAAAATTATCGTTCTGGATCTTGCCGTTTGCTTCTCTTATCCATTTTCTGTTGAGTCCGTTGATACTTCTGGTGTAGATATCTTTGAATGGATCGTGCTTCTGATTCTTCATGCAACAAATCTGTCACATCACGTTTGCTGTCAAACAAGATAAGCGGATCAAATTTTTCTCCGTATGCCGTTTTAATCTTGGAAGTGGCAGCTTGAATTTTATCTGATTGCAGGGCAGCCCGTTGTTCTAAGAGTTCTGCCGAATCCACATTTTTTGCCTGCTCCCTTAATTCTGAGAACTGCTTTAAGGCATCCTCCAACTCGGCAGCATATTTTTCTTCCTGCTTTGTCAGCCGCTTCAAATTTTCCTCCATAGCGGCAACACTCTTTTTGACCTCAGCAATTCCAATATCCTCACTACAATCAAATGAACTGAGGAGCATCGTCTTTTCGGATTTCAGTTCTTCCAAATCTTCTGTCAGTTCGGCAATCTTTTTTGCCAAATCATTATGAGCAACAAACTGATAAAATGGTGTCGCTTTCTTTTCTGCAAGCAGCGTTTTCCGTTCTTTAGTCTTATTTTTAATCTGCTGTACCAGTAAGGCATATCGCTCCAGATCGGGCTTCAACACATTCAGACTTTCCGATAATTTGTGTTTTCCAAAACCAGCATAGCGGATTTGATAGCGGAAAATAACCATGTTAGCCCGTAAGGACTCCATTGCTTCCGCAAGCGCAGGAACAGATGCTTTAACTGCCTGCATCAGCTTCTTGACCGTTGTTTTCAGCTCACGGAGCAACGCATTATCTGCCTTAATCTGACGATTCAACTCACAGCGGTCAGAAACAATACCCTTTTTCTCCAATGCTCTTGCAACCACACCCTCGTGAATGGTGGGCTGCTCGGTCAAGCCCCGATCTGCATGACTGCGGTGGTCAATGCGTTCTTCGTGTCCGGCAGTCTCCAAATGGTGATTCGTCACATCAGCCCATGCTGCTCTCCATAAAACAAGTTGTTCTTCGCTATTCCAACGCTCGGCAATGGGATTCTGTCTGCCGAACTTGGTGCTTTTCGGATGCTTGCTGGCTCGTTCATAGCCGTGATTCTCCGCTTCGGAGTGTGGCAGATATACCTTCTTGCGACCGACCTTATACTGGTATTGCTTTTCCCATCCCTCTGTCTGTGCTATCTTAAACTCATCCGCAGTAAAACCTTGTTCCTCTCCATTTTTCACACAGAGATATTCTTTCTGCGTCTTATATTGCCAGTTCCCTTTTTCATCTAACGGGCGCACTGTCAGCATGATATGAGCATGAGGATTGTGACCGGGAGGGTATGGATCGTGAATTGCCACATCTGCACACATCCCATCAGCTACAAAGGTGTCAGAAATAAAATCGGACAGCAGCTTTTCCCACTGTGCTTCGCTCAGCTCAATCGGCAGAGCAACCACAAATTCACGGGCAAGACGGCTGTCTTTTGTCTTTTCATTTTCTTCTACGGCGTTCCAAAGCACGCCCCGTTCTTTCCATTCTGACGGAGCGAACTCTGGTAGGAATACTTCCTGCCAGACCAATCCTTTCTTGCGGGTGTAGTCATGCTGCACCCCATCATAATCATTGAGAATTTTAGAACAACTCAGATAAGCGGAAGCTGCTACAGCGCTTCTTCCTGTACCACGGCTAACTACTTTTGCTTCCAGATGATAGATTGCCATTTGTTTTCACCGTCCTTTCTTTCTATTTCTCTTTTGAAAAGAGAACATGGGTGTCGCTGAAAATGCGATACCCATAGCTGCGTAAAAGCTGCCGGTGGCAGGTTTTCGTAGGCAGGCGGCGGGATGGGGTGGCAATATGCCACCTCATCGTTTTGCTGATAGTGCAAAATATAGAGCCGACTGCACAGGGAATGTTCGCTTGCGACATTGCCTGCCCCCTCTGGAAAAGCGGCTAAAAGACGCTTTGTGAAGAGCGCACGAGCCTGACCAACGGGAGGGATACCACCGCCTGCTTTGCAGGTGGTGAGTAAGTGCGCCCTTCGGGAAAAAGAAAAAGCGACCGATAGCCGGTCGCTCATAAAAATCATCGGATTGGTTTGAATACTTCACACAAAAAATCCTCCAACTGTTCCAAAGTCATCTGTGTTGTCTGCGGTAATACTTTCTCTAAAATCGCACCTTCCTGAATCAGCCGCCGTGTCCGTGCTTTTCGCTCTTTCTGCCGGTCACGCATCTCGGCTTCTTCCAATCTGTGCTTCGCCTGTAAAAGCTTCTTTTCATTTTCTGTCATAGGTTTTATTCCTTTCTGCCGTATCCGGCTGAAAACGCAAAGAAGGCGGCTCATGAGATTTTATTCTCACAAGTCGCCTTCAGCGTCATTTATTATGCTGTTTTCTGTTCTTGCCCGTTTTCTTTAACAAGCGGGGTATCAAGCAATACCGGTTCTTTCTCTTTTATTTGCTTCGCAGCATTGCGTTTTTTCTGCATCCTGCGGTTTGCTTCCGTCCTGCAATCATCACAACAGTATTTTACATCTTTCCGTGTAGCGGTAAAAGTTTTTCCGCAGTTCTCACAGACACATTCCCGCTTTCGGTTTTCCGCCGCTTCCTGTCGATAAAATTTAGTACGGCACTTCGGACTGCAAAACAGAGTATTTGACCGCTTGGATTCAAATTCTTCACCGCAGCATTTACAGATTAGCTGAAATGGCTGACCAACTGCGTGTTCACCAGCCTTGATTTTTTGGTAGCGTTCCCGACTCTTAATGCGGTGTCTGCGAAGCTTTTCCTGCCGCTTGATTTCTTCCGGTGTCAGCTCCGGTTCAGGCAGCTCAAATCGTCCGATAAATTTCAGATAAATCTCAACCTCCTGCACCCGATCCCCGTCAATCTTTTCCGGGGCGTGGACAATGATTTTTTCGATAAACTCATTGATCATTGGAGTAGTCAGTTCCGAAAAATCGGTGTACTTCTTCGCCAGCGTAAGAAATTGCGCCGCACGGTCAGTATCTTCCTCAAAAGAGGACAGATGCGATTCTGCATCCAATACAGATGTGACAAGAGCTTTCTGCTCCGCTTCGTATTCTGCAAGCAGAGTATCAAAGCGTTCATCGGTAATGCGCCCAATGGCAAAAGATTCGTAGAGCTTTTTGATAATGGTATCAAGCTCGGCAATACGCTTACGGTCTTTGTTCAACTTGCGTTTGGTATCCTTTGCGACTTCCGCCTGTCTGATTTGAGAAGCAGAACGCACCTTTTTCATAAACTCATCCTGATTGGCGATGGCAAAGGTGCTGGCTGTTCGGATGGTTTCCAAAACAAGCTCTCTGACCGCTTTTGTCCGAATATAGTGACCGCTGCAAGCATGAGTGCGCTTTTGATGTGCCAGCGTGTAGGTGGAGCAATCGTAAAAATCAGAGGGATAGGGATTGTTCTCCGTACCGCCTTTGGAACGGTGATTGGTCATTTTCGCTCCGCAGTCAGCACAGAACAGAAGTCCCGTCAGCGGATTGGCTTCGCCAAGCGTATCGTGGCGTCTCGGTGTCTTTCGCAGTTTCTGTGCAAGCTCCCACATTTCCTTATCTACAATCGCTTCATGGGTGTTCTCAAAGATCAGCCAGTCCTCCTGCGGATTCATAACTGGATTTTTGTCCTTGTAGGACTGCTTGTGAGAACGGAAGTTGACCGTATGCCCCATATATTCGGGCTTGGAGAGAATCTGCCCAACGATATAACCACTCCAGTTATAAGGGTTGGGAAATTCCTCTTTGCTTTTCCAAACGCCACGCCCCTGCTTTGCGGCGTAGACCGCAGGAGTTTCCACCTTATCGTCATAGAGGATACGGGCGATGTCATAAGGACCGTTTCCCTCGATGGTCAGCCGGAAAATACGGCGGACAACCGCAGCGGCTTCCTCGTCAATATACCAACTGTACTTATCACCCGGCATTTTCTTGTAGCCATAAATGGCACAGTTGGTGGTAGGCTTGCCGGATTCGCCTTTCACACGGATCGCTGTTTTCTGCTTGCGACTCAGATCACGAAGATACCACTCGTTCATAATGTTGAGGAACGGGGCAAACTCATTGCTGTTCTGATCGTCGCTGTCCACGCTGTTGGCAATCGCCACAAAGTGAACATGATGCTGACGGAAGAATACCTCCGTGTAAAAGCCTGTTTGCAGATAGTCACGCCCCGCCCTGCTCATATCTTTTACAATGACATGAGCAACTTTGCCTGCTTCAATGTCTGCAATAAGCTGTTTCCAAGCGGGACGCTCAAAATTTCCTCCACTCCAACCGTCATCGGTATAGTGCTGACAGTTCGTATAACCTTTCTGATGGGCATAGCTTTCGAGGTATTTTTTCTGATTGACAATACTGTTGCTATCACCAGTCTGGTCATCATCACGGGACAGCCTTTCATATAAAGCTGTGATTTTTCCTTCAGTCTGTTTTACGCTCATGATGCGCTCCTTTCAGACTGTCGGCTCATTTGTGGTGAATCTATTATACCACAAGTTCCGCCAGTTGTAACCGCTTCATTGCGAATCATCCGTAAAATTTTATCCTCCATTGTTTCTTTCTCTGTATCGCTGAATACTACTTTAACTTTATAGGTGGTGCCGCCAATGCGGCGAGTCATATAAGAAAAATTACTGTTCTCGTTTTTTGCCATAGGCAGTTACCTCCGTGTTGAAATATTCATTGTTTTTTCGTATAATAGGTTTAGTTCCGGCATGGTGTAACCATTTGCATGGTTAAAATTGAGCAAAAGGTATTAACACCCTGCCAATGCAGAAATGCCCTCAAAAAGCCTTGCGGCACAAGGCTTTCCGAGGGCAAAAGCGTTACATCTGTTGCTGTTTTTCCCGGTACTTACGCACCCGTGCTGCGGTCTGCTTACGGCGAGCTTCTTCGGCACAGCGCTGCGAGCAGTACACCCGTTTTCCGTCAGTTGGGAACGGCTTGCCGCACTGTTTGCAATGAGTGGTCGGTGTTTGTGTGAATACGGCTTCCAACCCTGCATCTTCCGGCAGGACAGACTTGCGGAAATATCTGCATAGTGCGCTGTTGGTAAAACAGATCCCCAACATTGGACAGTCACAGTCCAATGGCAGGCAGCCGTACTCTTTGTCGTAGTTGGCACAGAGAGAAGTAACCAGCTTCTTAATCCGCTGCTTCTCCCTGCCCGTCAGCTCACGATAATTGTTTGACATAGGCGGTTTCCTCCTTTCATTCAGTGTCGAAAGTAATCTATTAACAGACAAAATAGATTACCTCCTCACTTATAGGAGAAATACAGGGTACTTAGCGGAACTGTTTTTACGGAGAATCCAAGAAATTTTCAAAAATATTTTTGAAGGGAGGTGTCTGCGGTGTTCGACGATCCCGAACGATATGAACATGACGGCTTTTATGAAGAAGATACTGACTATGAAGATGAATATGAAACGGACGATTCCGATTACATAGTCGATGACGAAGAAGATGAAAATACCCTTTGGGACGATGAGGAAGAAGCCGCTGATGATCTTCCTGAAAAGAAGCGAAGGAAGCGGAAGAACCAAGTTGTTCTTGCTGACAATGATACGGATACCGAAGAAACCGAATTATCTGAACAAGCCATGTGGCAGATCGCAAAAGAAGAACAGCTCATCGAAGAACTGGAAGCCGACGCCGAGGAACATCCCTTTGAGGATGGTACTGACGAGGAAGAACCAGAGCGTAAGAAGCTCAAACGAGAACTGCGGGCAGAAGCCCTTGCACGATTGGAGGATTCCGCCAGAACACAACGGGAGTTTGAAAATGTGATTGCATGGTGGGACAGGCTGGACGCTAATCGGGAGCGCAGGGAACGCTATCACGAACTCAGCCGCAGCGGTGATGATGTTCCGCTTGACTATGGTGCATCTGCAAATGAACTCTTTTTCCCGGATATGCTAAACGATGTACTGGAAAAGCAGCTCCGAAAGGGAGATTTTCTTGACGCCATTTTTTACTGTCCTTACGACATCCATGAACTTGTAACGGAAGAATACCTATCCAAAATCCTTTGGGAATTGAATGAGGATCACAAGGAGCTGCTCTTTCTCTGCGCTGTCCGGCTGTTTAGCTCAACAAGGATCGCTAAAATACGGAATCAAAGTGACCGGAACATCCGCAAGGTGCGTGGCACAATGCTCAAAAAGATACGAAAAAAGCTGCTTCCTGCACTTTGGGATAAGGCAGAAAAGCAGCAGCCAATGACCTTATTGGAAAAAGATTTTTTAGAAGAAAATATGACGGAGATTGATTCTGAAGAAAAGAAATAGTATAATTGGTAATATAAATTGAAGTTATTTAGGTTACAATACATGACGGAGGGTTTTGTATATGAAGAACCTTTTTGAACGCACCAGTTCTAACTGGGTGCGGTATAGTGAATATGAATGGAGGGCGGCAGAGGACGGAACTCTGTATCTCACGCCCACCAAGACGGCGCAACCGAGTATTTATGATCCACTGGCAGAGTATCAGAAAATTGTATTGGATGCCATCAACATAGGACGCATGGGTATGAGCAAAAAGCCGGATGCTGAAATTCAGAAGGCTATCCAGCAATTTGCGGTGAAATATGGCTTGTTTGGACTGATGACTGCGCTGCCTACCACACCAAACTTTATGGAATATGAGGCGGTGTACCTGCCGAAAAATCACTTCATCAAAGAAGAAACTATGTCCACTGAAAAATATCTGGCACTGTTCTTTCCATTTGACAAATTGGATGTGATCAAGCGTGGTATCGAGTCCATGTGGAACATTCAGAATGACCGTGTTATGATGGCACTGGCTTTGACCATGACAGACAAGCCGATGGCTGTCAACATGAGCTTTCAGCGGGAATATGCGGAGCGATATGAATGGATGAAACAGCAGTTCATTGACTGGGCGTTTACCTATATCAACAGTTTCCTTTATTATGAGGATTATGATACACTGAACGATGAAACCCGGCAGATGATGCAGCAGAGCATGGCAGCTTTTGGCGGCATCGCTCCAACCTATCATATAGCTCTTTTGGATAAGCCGACCATCGTTTGGGATTTTCATTCCCTGCTGCTGGGCGTACAGATGATGTTCAGTTTTATGCTGACAGACAGCGAAAACCCGATTAAGCTTTGCAGGCATTGTACCAAAGCTTTTGTCGCAAGCAGACCAAGTGCTGTATTTTGCAGCCCGCAGTGCAAGAATAAGCATAATGTTTACAAAAGCAGAGCGAGAAAAAACAGCTCCGATAAGGAATGATTGGATGGTGATACATAATGGCTGAAAATAAGAATACAAAATTGCAGATCCGAAACAGCACGGTGGATTTTCTTGTATTTACAAAGGATGCCCACGAGGAAGGTATTGAAGTTCGTGTTCAGGATCATGATGTATGGCTGACACAAAAAGCGATTGGACAGCTTTTCGATGTAGACAGAAGCGTTGTCACAAAACATTTGAAAAACATCTATGAAAGCGGCGAATTGTCCGAGGAATCAACTTGTGCAAATTTTGCACAAGTTGCGGATAACGGAAAAACCTATCAATATAAGTTTTATTCGCTATCTGCCATCATTGCCGTTGGCTACCGTGTCAACTCCGGCAGGGCAACACAATTCAGGCAATGGGCAACAAAAGTGCTGGATACCTTTGCGAAACAAGGGTATGTTTTAGATAAGAGCAGATTGATTAACGGTCAAATTTTCGATGAGGATTATTTTGAACACTTAATTTCCGAGATACAAGAGATTCGAGCCAGTGAGCGCCGTTTCTATCAAAAGATTACAGACATCTATGCTACTGCCGTCGATTATTCCTTTGATAGCCAAATCACGAAAGATTTCTTTGCGACAGTACAGAATAAGATGCACTATGCCGTTCATGGAAATACCGCAGCGGAAGTCATTGTAGCAAGAGCAGACCACACAAAAGAACATATGGGATTAACCTCATGGCGCAACGCTCCTGATGGAAAAATCGTAAAAGCAGATGTGTCGATTGCAAAGAATTACTTATCCAAGGGTGAAATACAGGAGCTTAACGAGATCGTTACGATGTATTTGGACTACGCTACAAGACAGGCACGGCGGCATATTCCCATGACGATGGCAGATTGGGCTTCCAAACTGGATGCATTCCTGCAATTCAACGATGCGGAAGTCTTACAAAACAAGGGTAAAGTCACAGCCGCAATCGCAAAAACCTTTGCGGAAAGTGAATTTGAGCAGTACCGTGTCATTCAAGATCGTCTGTATCAAAGTGATTTTGACCGTCTTGTTGCCAGCACAGAAGAAAAAAACGACTAACAACAGAAAATCCCGTTATCAGCCATATCATAGCCGATAACGGGATTTTGTTTAAGCATATACAAGTTCGGTTAAGATAATTTCCTCCGCACGGTTGCGGATACTGTTCATATAGCGCACCCATTCCATTTGGTTAGTCGCTTTGAGTGCTTCGGTCACGCCTTCCTGCTTTGCCATAGCGGAAATGATGTTTTCAATGCGCTCGTTGCATGCTTGATCGATTTCAGCTAAATGCTTGAACAGCGTTCCCTCCAGCACATAGTTGTTGTAGAGGATCTTACGGTACTCTTTCAGATAGCTGCGGCGCATACGCCCGTATTTGCCTATCTGATATTCGCCGTCATCCGGCAAAGTAATATTGGGAATGAAATAATCTCCCACTTGACGGTATGTACCGCCCATTTCTTCAAAGATAGTTTTCATAAAATTCAGCTCCTTTTGCGTTGATTCCCAGCGGTTATAAGGCTTTTTGACTCCTTTCTTACAACTGCTTTTCAATTCACCACAAATGAGCCGCAGTCATATGTATTAGATGGCAGAAACCACCCTTTACATATTAACGCTTGGTTGGATATGGAGTTGCTCTCGCCCTGTAACTCATCGTCCCGGCTCAGGCGCTCGTACAGTGGGGTAATTTTTTCATTTCTCATGGCTGTACCTCCTGAAACAAAAATGCTCTAAGTGATTGCTTCACTAACCATGACAAAATCATGATTAAGAAGTCACTTAGAGCATATATCACCATTTACAACGAAGTATGTAGTATTCTCTTCAGGCTTTACATAAAGCTCTACATTCCTGATATCTTCTTCTCTTCCGTTCATGTCATATTTCCATACATCCCTGAAGATCTTCATCAGATCATCCGGTGTATAGGACTTGCCGCTGAACTGAAAGTTTACGATTTCTTCTACTTTAGCCGCTTTCTTAACAGGTGCTTTCTTCTCTGCTGTCTTCTTAGCTGCAGATGCTGCTGTCTTCTTAGCGGGTGCTTTCTTTGCAGGTGCCTTCTTTGCAGGTGCTTTCTTTTCTGTCTTGGCTGCCGGCGCTGCCTTGACCTCAGTCTTCTTCTCTTCTGCTGCCTTGACTGCTGGTGCTACCTTGGCGACTACCTTTGCTGCTGTCTTCTTAACTTCTTCCATAACAATGACTCCTTTCACACAAGAGCAGATCTCTCATGTCAGATCAGCCGGTGAAAGCAGATACGCTGACACACGTAAGGGTTCTCACCTGCATGAATTAGTATCTATATCATGATGAAAGTGTACTCCATAATTGAAATCCTGTCAACTTTCAGGCAGATAAGCCAAAATATAGAAGTACCAGGATGCCTAAAACAATACGATACCAGCCAAAAACCCTAAAGTCATGCTTCTTGATATAGTCCATCAGAAACCGCAGTACAAACACGGAGACAATAAACGATACCACCGTGCCGGTGAGCAGGCATGCCATTTCCATACCACTGAAGTCAAAGCCAAATTTTACTACCTTCAGAAGGCTTGCACCAAACATGACTGGGATCGCCAGGAAAAAGGTAAACTCTGCCGCTACCGTTCTGGAAATACCGATCATGATCGCACCAAGGATAGTAGCTCCGGATCTGGATGTGCCCGGAAGTGCTGCTGCCACAAGCTGGCACAGACCAATGATCAGCGCATCCCTGTAGGTTAGCTGGGATAGCTTTGTTGTCACCGGTGTCCGGTTCTTATTCCAATTCTCGATCACGATAAACAGAATACCTACAAAAACCAGCATCACAGCGACCACGATCACCTGTACAGTCACACCGCTTTCTCCGATCTCCTTTTCAAAAGCGGCACTGACCATATCATCAAAAAGAAGTCCGTAGATCACTGCCGGGATACAGGCCACTACGATCTTGACCCACATCCAGAAAGCATCCATGCTCAGCGCCACATTTCCCACTGCCGGATCCTTGGCGCTCTTCACGATGCCACCCTTTCTGGAGCGAAGATTTTTCTTGCTGTAAAAAGGCCATATCTTGTTCCAGAACAGAACTACAACCGCAAGGATCGCCCCAAGCTGGATGACCACATCAAACATCTGGAAAAATCCATCACTGGTCTCCTGAAACGGTATCAGCCTTTCTACCAGGATCAGGTGTCCGGTACTGCTGATCGGCAGCCATTCCGTGATGCCTTCCACGATTCCGTAGACGATTGCCTTTATGATCTCTAACATTTTGTTTCTCCCTTCAGATATTCCATCAGTCTATCATAATTTTTTTCTGCATCTGCATAGCCGATTTCATACAGCTTCTGCAGTTTTCCTCTGTCCTTCTCAAACCTTCCCACACCACTTGGAAGCTGTGGCCTTATGACAAAAGCCCTGCCTTCCTTTTCCTGTTCCTCCAGATAATCCAGTGTGGCGTTGTAGGTAAGATATCTGTTTTTCATCAGTTCATAAAGCTTTGGATATTTCCGATACTTCATTTTAACCAGTCCTGCCACCTTGGTCGGCTTTCTGCGGTACCCTGCTTCCTTTGTCAGGATCACCACATTTTTCTGATTGCCATCCTCTATGGATCTCCGGATCGGGATAGCATCAGAAATTCCGCCATCCAGATATTTTCTGCCGTTCCAGCTGATGATATTGGCTACAAGAGGCAGCGAGGCCGATGCCCTGACCACTTCAATATCCTTCTTCATATCTTTAATAGGAATATATTCGGCAAGTCCTGTTTCTATGTTCGTAACTACACTGTAAAAGGTGCCCGGATACCGGTTGAAAGTATCATAATCGTACAGATTCAGTTCATCCGGAATCCTGTGATAGCACATCTCTGCCCCAAACAGATCCCCCGTTTTCAGCAGACTGTATACACTGCAGTAATTCTTATCATCCAGATAATCCACATTCACATGATAAGCCCTGCCCCGCTGCTTTGACAGAAAGCTGCACAGGGAACAGGCTCCTGCAGACACGCCGTAGCAGGAAGAAAATTCCAGCCCTTTATCCAGGAAAAAGTCCAGTACGCCGGATGAATACACACCCTTCATACCACCGCCTTCCAAAACAAGTCCTGCCTGGTACATACACTCACTCCTTTTCTGCTGCCTGCGGCAGTCTTTATAGCTATCCGCTCCTAATAATTCTCTTTCACGAATCTGCGGAGGGCTTCCAGGGATCTTTCCACCTTCTCCGTATCAATACAGTACGCCATACGGAAATATTCCTTAACCCCAAAGCTGTCAGAGGGAACCAGGATCAGGTCATACTGTAGCGCTTTCTTGCAGAATGCTACTGCATCCTCTTCCAGTGCCTTTGGGAAAATGTAGAAGGTGCCTCCCGGTCTGACACAGGAAAAGCCAAGATCTGTCAGTGCCTGATAAAGCAGCTTCATATTGGTCTCATATACCTTCATATCCGCTGTTTCATCTACTACCTTTGCTACCGCAAGCTGGATACTGGAGGACGGGCAGTTATGTCCGATCCCTCTTGAGATCTGTCCCATCATGGGTACCAGAAGCTCTGCGTCTTTGCATGCCGGATTCACTGCCACATATCCGATACGCTCACCGGGAAGGGACAGGGACTTGGAATAGGAATAGCAGGACAGAGTATTTGCATAAAACCTTGAAACATAAGGAAGCTCTGCCCCGTCAAAAACGATCTCCCTGTAAGGTTCATCGGAAATGATAAAGATCTCGTGTCCATATTCCTGCTGCTTTTCCGTCAGAAGCTTTGCCAGCTTTTCCAGTGTTTCTGCGCTGTAAACAGCTCCGGACGGATTGTTCGGGGTATTGATGAGCACTGCTGCCGTATTTTCGTTCAGCATTTCAGTAAGCTTCTCAAAATTGATCTGGAAGCTCTCCGTATCAGCAGGAACCACCTTTAAAACAGCTCCTGTCAGATTGACATAGGGACCATATTCCGGGAAATAGGGTGCGAAGGTCAGTACCTCTTCCCCCGGCTTTGTCACACAGCGCAGGGCATGTGCCAGAGCGCCTGCAGCACCGGATGTCGGGAAAATATATTCCGGTGTATAGTTCATGCCAAATCTCCGGTTCAGGGACGCAGCCACGCTTTCCTTGAATACGGGAAGTCCAAGACTTGGACTGTAGCCGTGCAGCTCCATGGAAGTCTTTGTCTTAAGGAGCTCTTCCATCTCCTTTGTATAAGCATCCGGCACCGGTACAGACGGATTTCCCAGACTGTAATCGAATACATTTTCATATCCGATCTCTTTTCCTCTCGCTGCGGCGAATTCGGAAAACTCCCTGATTACAGATTTTCCTCCAAGCATGTTTTTGTACTGTTCATTGATCATAGTTAGTCTTTCCTGCTTTCTTTATTTTACAGAAGATGCGATCAGTGTCATATCTCCCTGCAGTTCCACCTTGCCAAAGCCTGAAGGAAGGATAAAGTGATCTCCCTTTCTGATCATCTGTCCATTAACAAGACCTTCTCCCTCTATCACGCTCATGATCAGGAAAGGATGCTCCTGCTCAAAGGAAACCGGCTCTGTTACGGTTAATTTGTATACCTTGTAATAATCACAGGCGATCAGCTCATTCATAGTGTTTGCTGGCAGATCTGCTGCATGACTTACACTGTCCTCTGCAGAAGGTGCCGGTACAGTGATCACATCGATACTCTGCTGTACATGAAGTTCACGGGGCTTTCCATTGGAAAGTCTGTCATAGTCATACACACGATAGGTAATATCGCTGTTCTGCTGAGTTTCCAGGATCATCAGGCCGCCCTTGATCGCGTGGACAGTTCCGGGATTGATCTGGATAAAGTCCCCCTTCTTCACCGGTACTTCACGGATCAGCTCTGACCATCTCTTCTGATCGATCATTTCCTTCAGCTCTTCTCTGCTGCCTGCATTGTGGCCAACCACCAGTGTCGCATCCTCAGGGCAGTCCAGAATATACCAGCACTCTGTCTTTCCAAGAGATCCGTTCTCATGTACCTTGGCATAGGCATCATCAGGATGTACCTGGATACTTAAATCTGCCTTAGCATCAATGATCTTGATCAGCAGAGGGAATCGGTCAAGAGGAAGGTTTCCAAACAGCTCCGGCTCCTCTTTGAACAGCGTGGAAAGCTTTCTGCCTGCATATTCCCCTTCTCTTACGGTGCAGTCTCCGTTTGGATGTGCGCTGACTGCCCAGCACTCACCTGTCTTGTCACTGGGGATCTCATAGCCAAACTTCTCGTCAAGCTGATTGCCGCCCCAGATCATTTCCTTAAACACAGGATTCAAAAACAAAATCGGCCTTGTCTTCTTGTTCACAGTTAACTCCCTTCCGTTGGATTCTATGATTTTCTGATACCAGAATGCAGAATCCTTCACAATTCTTTTCTGTGTCTTAAAATCTACATATACAATACCAAAACGCTCGGTATATCCCTTGTCCCATTCAAAATTATCAAGGAAGGTCCACAGGAAATAGCCCCGCACATCAGCACCGTCATCATTTGCTCTCTGCAGTGCAGAAATATACAGATCCAGGAAATTCTGTCTGTTGGGATCATGTACACGGCCATCCAGTGACACATCATCATGACAGGACATGCCGTTCTCTGTAATGTAAAGAGGTAAATGATACCGCTCATACAGGAACTTCACGCCATAGTAGAAGCACTCCGGTGTAACCGGCCAGCCTGCTGCTGTCTTGGCAGCGCCTGCTTCCCTGTCCACATACTCCGGCTCTCCGTCCTCTCCCTGTCTCATCATATATCCGTTATAAATGTTTTGTCCCATAAAATCAAGAGTCTGGGAAATAAGTTCCATATCCTCATCTGTAATTTCCGGCAGATACTCAGCAAATTTCTTAAGTCCCTCTTCCGGATATTTTCCAAGAAATACCGGATCATTGAACCATGCCACATTCCAGGTCCAGTTGTCCATGGGCTGGTGGAAGCCAAACAGCGTCTTTCTTGCTGCCTCGATATCCTCTGGTGAGTCAGTAGCAGGATATGCCATGCCACAGGTCGGCGCATAGCCTACCTTGATCGGTCTGCTAGCATATTTCCGGAGATTGATAACTGCCTGGCCATGGGCACGAAGTGCATTGTGGGCGATCTTAAATACATCTTTATAAGGAAGCTTTAGCCCCGGCGCATGCACTCCCGACAGGTGTCCAAGTCCCACAAAGCATTCCGGCTCATTTAAGGTAATGAAATATTCGCAGATATCAGAGAAATTCTCTGCCACTACCTTCGCATATTCTCCGAACCACTGTATCACATCCTCATTCAGCCAGCCGCCCTTGTCCTGCAGTGCCTGCGGAAATTCCCAGTGATACATGGTGATATACGGCTCGATCCCGTTCTCCTTCATGGAAAGGATCATGTCCCGGTACATAGCAATGGCCTTTTCATTCACCCTTCCCGTACCTTCCGGCAGGATCCTCGCCCAGCTCATGGAAAAGCGGTACGCTTTGATCCCAAGCAGCTTCATCAGCTTATAATCCTCTTTATATCTGTGCATGTGGTCACAGGCGGTATACGCATCCTTGCCATCCAGGATCCTTCCCTCTTCGGCAAAGGTATCCCAGATGTTCTTACCGCATCCATCCTCCGGATCTCTTCCCTCTACCTGATAGGCGCTACTGGCAACGCCCCACACAAAATCATCACGAAACATAGTTTTATCTCCTTTTATTCCGAATTTCCCTGTCAGCAGGATCCAATGACGGATACCAGGTAAAACGGAACTGCATCCTGCTCTGTTGCTTCCACGATCTCGATCTCTACCTTATGTATACCGGGTTCCATATGTCTTGTCACCGTATCAATATACAGACAGTCTCCCCATGTCTCCTTAAAGTTTCCATCTAATACCATAGCCGTATCTTCTCTGCCATCTACTGTAACCTTTGCAATGGGAGTGGGCTGCTTGACACTCTTACGGTACTGTACCGCAATGCCGGTTCCTTCGATCTCAAAGGTAATCTTATCGCCCACATGGCTTCCTGTCCATCCTCTTCTGAAGATCTCAAGAATATTGTCCTGAGGCTCTAGATCAGCCATAAATCCTGCAAGAACAGGCTCTGAATTATGATTCTGATATCTCACAGAATGCTCATAGGCATTTTCTGTGATCGGTGCAGGAAGTGTCCCTTCTGCAAAGGCAGCTTCTTCCTCGTTGTTTCTGTCCTCATATATCTTCTCAAGGAAGGTAGTGATCACTTTGGCTACCAGTGCATGGCCTGCGTCATTGGGATGAAGGTCATCCGGTGTGATCTCTCTGTTTTTGATCCTTCCGGACTCGATCTCCGGCCAGATTGTTTCCTTCATGCTGACCATGGGAAGTGCATAAGCCTTTGCTACCTTCAGATGCATTTCCTCTGCATTCAGTCCGTCGTCATACCTGACATTGTTCATCAGCATAACAGCCGGTCTGCAGGCATCTGACAGTGTGGTTCTTACAAGACCTTCATACGTTTCCTCAAAGAATTCCGTATTTTCATCATTCACCGCAAACTCGATCAGCACGAAATCCGGCTGATAGGAAAGCAGATGCTCCTTTACTCTGGAAACGCCAAACTGGGATGTGGTTCCGCCAATTCCCGCATTGACAAAGGTGATCTCTGACTCCGGGAATTTCTTTTTCTACCACTCATATACCAGATAGGCATAACAGGTCTGCGGTGTGGAAGAAAGACTTCCCTGAGTAATGGAACCGCCAAGAAAACCTGTGGTAATGTCCTCTCCTCTCTCTGCCTTTTTCATACATTCCTTGATTTTTTTCCAGTTTCCTCTGTTGATCATTCCCTGATCAAGCTTAACCTGATATTCCATAATCGTTTTGCTCCTTTTTGCTTTTTATAATCATGAAATATTAAGAAAGGGCCTGCTGACGAATCTAACAAGCCCTTTTTAAAACTATTTCACTGTCCCTTTTCTTATCTGATACCGATCTCTGTATCAGCCTCTGTTACTACACTGTGCTCTTTGATATATGCTACGATCTCATCAAACCTGGTAAATGCAAGACCTACATAGCTGTCTGCACATCCGTAGTAAATAGCGATCTTTCCGCTTTCAGGATCATGAATGGTAGCGCAGGGGAAGCATACGTTGGGAACGAATCCTCTCTCCTCATACCACTCTTCTGGTGTCAGCAGGAAGGTCTCACATCTGTACTTCACGATAGAAGGATTCTCAAGATCCAGAATCGCACCTCCGATGGAATATACGAAGCCGTTGCAGGTTCCGCTTACGCCGTGATAGAACAGCAGCCATCCTTCACTTGTCTCGATAGGATCTGCACCTCCGCCGATCTTAACGGACTCCCACCATTCGCTGCCTTTGCCCATAACGTGTCTGTGTTTTCCCCAGTAAACAAGGTCAGGGCTCTCGCTGACAAAGATATCACCGAAGGGGGTATGACCGCTGTCAGAAGGACGGCTCAACAGCATGTAGTTTCCATGAATCTTTCTGGGGAACAGAACTGCGTTTCTGTTGTAAGGAATAAAAGGGTTCTCAAGCCTTGTAAAGGTCTTGAAATCAGTTGTCTTTGCCATACCGATGGATGCACCATAAAAATCCTGGCACCAGATAATATAATAGGTGTCTTCTACCTTTACCAGTCTGGGATCATAGGCATACTTTGGCATGAAGGACTTTCCTTCTTCATCCACGAAAGGAATCTTCTCCTTATCAAAATCCCAGTGGATCGCATCCTTGCTTCTTCCCATATAGATATAAGGGATGCCGTTTGTCTGCTCGCCACGGAATACGCCGATAAATTCATCACCATAAGGCATTACGGCACTGTTAAAAATTCTGGCAACGCCTTCTACAGGATTACGTCCGATGATCGGGTTCTCTGTATATCTCCAGATAGGCGCTCCGGTCAGTCCTTCCGGCTTCTCCTGCCAGGGAACATTCTTTACCGGATGGGCAATCATTTTAATTTCGCTCATATTATCTCCTTTACGCCTCAAAGGCTTTTTGTCTTATTTGGAAAGAAATTCCAGGTTCTTTTTGATCAGTTCACATCTCTGTGCTACGCACTCTACGCTTCTGCCGGGATCCTTCGGTGTATTGAATACATAATCGATCAGCTTGTCAACAGTTGTAGTTGCAACATGCATTCTTGTATCACTGGATGCGTAGTAAATAAATACCTCGCCATTTTCATTTGCGATCGCACCGTTGGTAAATACAACGTTGGATACGTCACCGACTCTCTCGCCGCCCCTTGGTCCGATCAGCAGGCCTGAAGGCTCTGCGATCACTCTGGAAGGATCACTTAAGTCAGTTGCAAATGCGTAAATGACATATCTGAGTCCGGCTGCTGTATTTCTTACACCGTGTGCAATATGGATCCAGCCCTTTTCTGTCTTGATCGGCACTGCACCGGCACCGTTCTTTGCCTCAGTAATGGTATGATATTTACGAAGGCTTGTCATCTTCTCTTCATCGATAACAGCATGGGTAATATCATCACAGAGTCCGAATCCGATACCGCCGCCTGATCCTGTCTCGATGAAGTCATCCATCGGTCTTGTATAGAAAGCATACTTGCCATTTACAAATTCAGGATGCAGTACTACGTTTCTCTGCTGGGGGGAATTTAAGGTTACCAGATTAGGCAGTCTCTCCCATGTCTTCAAATCCTTGGTCCTTACAATACCTGCTGCTGCAACCGCTGCAGAAAGATCATTGACTGTGGTATCCTTGCTCTCTGAACAGAATACGCCATAGATGTAACCATCCTCATGCTTGGTGAGACGCATATCATATACGTTGGTCTCTTTCTTGCAGGTATCCGGAAGCAGGATCGGGTAATCCCAGAAACGGAATCCATCGATTCCATTGTCACTTTCTGCTACGCCAAAGAAGGACTTTCTGTCATCTCCTTCAATTCTGGCTACCAGATAATACTTTCCGTTCAGTTCGATCGCACCGGAATTCATAACAGCATTGATTCCCAGTCTCTTCATGAAATAGGAATTGGTCTCCGGGTTTAAATCATACTGCCAGGTAAGCGGAATATGCTCTCTGGTCAGTACCGGATTCACATAGCGGTCATATATCCCGTTGTAAAAATCAGGATCTACTTCATTTTTCCTGTTAATGAGTGCTTCGTATTTCTTTAATTCTTCTTCGTACTTCTTATGTAACATGCTCACGTTCTCCTTTCTCAAATCTCTTTTCCTTCTAATCTCCTGATTACCTCAAAGCACATTCTTCCATTGTGATACGGGCATTTCCAGGGCTCTACGATAGGTCTTCCCTCGTAAGGCTTTCCGCTTTGGTCTACCTCCCAGAACCACTCGGATCTCTGTCTCTTGTCCATCACATGATCCTTGATGAACTGCCATTCAGACTTTGCTGCATCCAGATACTCTGTCCTGGAAGGATCCTTCTGCCAGCCGTTCAGGAAACCGATCACGGTCTCTGCCTGTACCCACCAGATACGATGTACATTTACAACACCTTTCTCACATTCATTTGCAAGGGAATGTCCGTCAAAAGCTGTCTTGTAGATCTCTGCTGTCAGATCCTTGGTAATAGGTGTCATTTTCTTTTCATATTTCTTCTCATCAAGAACTTCAACTCCACGATCCATCAGCCATGCCGTCTCGATATCATGACCATAGGAATGCAGATCCAGAATGGTGTTCATGTTCCTGTCAAAGAATACTTCCTGTCTGTGGAGTTTTGGATTATATACCTTATCAGCAAAGGTATCCATGATCCACTCAAGTCTTTCCTTTACCTCAGGGAGCTTTGCTACCCGGTAAAGCTCTGTATAGGCTTCAAATACATGAAGCAGGGTATTCATAGTCTTCTCAGCGATAACACCGTTTTCAGAAAGCTTGTCATTCTCTATTTCATGGAACTCCTTGTCAAAGGCTTCCTTATAACCGATCTCATCGGTACATCTTGTCTCGATGATATGGAACAGCTCCTTTGCCATGGCAAGGGCTTCCTCATCATGGGTTGCCTCATAATAAGAGGAAAGTGCATAAATAGAGAATGCCTGATTATAGGTATGCTTGGTTGTATCCTCTGGTGTGCCGTCATACTTCATGGACCAGAAAATACCGCCGTTTTCCTTATCCATGCAGTGTTCCTTCATGAAGTCAAATCCATGCTTTGCTTCCTCAAGAAGGCTCTCATCCTTAAGAAGCGTGTAGGCATTGGCGAAGAACCATGTGATTCTGCTGTTTAAAATACAGCCCTTCACTGCCTTTTTATCCACCTTCAGGTCATAATCCATATAACCATAATAACCGCCAAATTCATCATCCCTCAGATTTTTCCAGAAAGGGATGATATCATTCAGCAAATGTGCTTTTACTTCTTCTAACATCATCATTTTGTCCCTTCTCCTTTACCATTTTGTGGAACTGATTCTGTCTCCTTAGCCCTTGACTGCACCTGCAGTCAGCCCGCTGTATATCTGTTTCTGGCAGGTAATAAATACCAGAAGTGCCGGAAGCAGGGAAATGATAACACCCGCGCAGATCAGGTTGTACTTGCTTCCCTGGGGTCCTACGAAGGTATACAGGGAGGTAGCCACGGTTGGCAGCAGCTTCTTGTCCTGCAGGTAAAGATTGGCATTATAATATTCATTATAAGTACCAACGCCCTTCAGGATACAGGAGGTTACGATCGCCGGCTTCAACAGGGGAAGCAGGATCCTGTAGAAAATTGTGAAATAAGATGCTCCGTCCATGATTCCTGATTCATCCAGTGAATAATCAATATTTTCAAAGAACTGGATATAAATATAAATGGAAATAACATCCGTACCGCACATCATAATGATATAACCAAGCAGGGAATTAATAAAACCTAATTTCGTCATTATTTCATAAACTGAGATCTGCATCGCAACACCGGGAAGCAGTGTGGCAAACAGGAACAGATTACGGATCAGGTTATTGCCCGGAAACTTGAAACGGTTCAGCACATAAGCAAGCTGTGTACCCACCAACGTAGATACTATCAGCACACAGACAAGGATAATAGTAGAATTGATAAATGCCTTACCCATATGTGCATTTTCGAATGCATAAACGAAATTTTTAAAATAGAGCCAGCTTTCCGGCATGGTCATAACATTGGTACTCTGGTACTCTGCATCTGTCTTAAAGGCAGTGACAACACAGGATATGATCGGCAGTATCGCGACAAAGGAAAAGAATACCAGTGATAAATACTTTAATGCTGTCAGAACATGAAGTATAATTTTGCGAAAGCTCATGCTTATCTACCTGCCTTTCTAGCTGCAGCCCTTGCCAGCTTCTTTTCTCTTCTTACTGCTACACTGATATCCTCATCCTCTGCGTTCTTAAATACGTACTTAAAGAACAGCTTCTGCAGGATCGTTGCTGCGAAAATGATCAATAGCAAGATGATCGCCATGGCAGATGCCAGACCTACCTTCTGCTGGGTATGCGCGATCTCATGCATGACCACAAAATAGGTTCCCGTTCCGTTGGCACCGTCTGTGATAACATAAGGCGGCTCAAATGCACTTAAGGATCCGGTGATGGACAGGATCACATTTAAGGTGATGATCGTCTTGATGCTCGGTAAGATAATATAAATGAACTGTTGGAATTTATTTGCACCGTCCAGCATCGCCGCTTCATAAAGCTCAGAATCCACAGACATGATCGCACCGATAAAGAGCACCATGTTCTGTCCGAAATAACGCCATACAGAAGTAGCCACCAGAGAAATATTATTGATTCTCTGGTCTTTTAACCAATACGGAAGATTGTCAAGCTGAAAGCCACACCACTGAAGCACAGTATCGAACACAAAGCCTCTGGTGTAGAAAAACTTAAAAATAAAGCCTACTGCAATACCATTGATCAGATAAGGGAAAAACATGAATCCCTTGAAGATATTCCCGCCCTTTACCTTAAAACTGAGTACGGTAGCCAGATAAAGGGAAAGTGCCAGCTGCACGATTGAACCGGCCATATAATAAAGGCTCAGCTTTAACGCTCCGAAACAGTCATCTCTCTCAAACACTTTAATATAATTCTTTAAACCTACAAACTTTCTTTCACCTACATACTTCATCTTATAAAAGCTGAAGCCAAACATTTCTGCAAAAGGCAGGTAGGTAAAGGTAAACAGAAGAACAAGCGGAATGACCATAAATGCGATCATGACAAAAACCTTCTGTCCATCTCTGCTTCTTGCCCATTCTAAAAAGGTTCTTTTCTTTAAAGGGGCAACCGTCTTTGACATTGCCATATCAATTTCCTCCCGACAATAATAAACACCTTATGATGCATTTGGAGCCAGGGAGAAACTCCCTCCCCGGCTCACAATATCACTTACTTTCTTTCAGGATTTCTGATTAGTATAAAACTTCGATCTCCAGTTCATCCTGTGCATCGTTCCATGCAGTTGTCCAGTCAGCCATAATATCGTCAAGGGGCTTCATAATAAAATATCCTCCTTTTTCTACACCTTCTCACCTTAAGTTATTTAACTTAATTTATAGGTTAATTTTAATTATATTTAGTTTATTTCTTTAATCATCACTTATTATTGCTTTTTATATTGTATTATTGCATATCTTGTTTATTTATTCTTTTTTACCAAATATAGCAGAATATTTTTGTCTATTATTACAAAAATAATTTCGTAATAGCAAATTAATTAGCTTTATTAAAGATAAATTTACACTAACTATTTTGTCTTGTCTTCAGACTTATCGCGTGTGATTGTTATTTGCAGGTTTTCCGAAAATATAATACAATGAGATTACTTCAGATACACTCTGGATCATTCAAAGTAAAGTCGGCACAGGCTCCAGAAAGGAACAGAACCATGGAAATGATAACCTCCGTTTTTAAAGACGCCATAGCTGCCGCCTCTTCCACTGTCGAAATGACGGATTCTTTCCTACATGTTCTGTCTGCCGGCAGCTGTCAGGCCACCGCTCCCTGATCATATGAGGCAATCCCTCTTTCCTATTATCTTCTGCTCTATACCAGAAAGGGCTGTGGCAAGCTCCTGTTTGGCAGCCGGGTATCCACCCTGACCGAAAACACAATGATCTTCTGCAGCTGTGAAAAACGCTTCCGCCTGGACGCAGCCCTGTCTCCCTGGGCATTTTCCCTGTATCTGATCTCCGGCGCTTCCCTGAAAAGCTACGCAGGACTGCTGTCAAGGGATCAGGAGCCTGTTGTCATGGATGTACCTCCCTTTTCAGACACTGCCCTGCATCTGCAGAAGCTTCCATCAGCTATTTCCTCTGACCAGAGTTCTCTGCTTTCCCATGCTTTGCTGACAGATATTCTGGTCGCAGGTATTATTAGACATGCCAATCAGGATCCCCAGCCTCTGCTGCCTTCCTATCTTGCGGAAGCCAGGATACTGTTTGATCATCATTTTGAGGAGAATTATTCCCTCGATGAGCTTGCCATGCGCTTTCATGTAAGTAAATACCGCTTTTGCCGTGAATTTGGTACTGCCTTTGGCGAGACTCCTCTCCAGTATCTGAACCGGAAACGAATAAAGGTGGCAAAGCATCTGCTGCTCACCACCTCTTTAAAAATACACGAAGTTGGAAGTGCTGTCGGTATCGACAACACCAACCACTTTATTTCTCTTTTCAAAAAATATACCGATCTGACTCCTCATGTTTATCGTCAGACCGGCATGATACCTTAAATTCTTTTGACACTGCTTTTGACCACCATATGTCCGTCTACTACAGTGATCCCCTGCTTATAGCTTTCCCCGTTCATCTTTTTGATCAGGGTATTGATCGCTTTTCTTGCCATCTCCTTGATATCTACTTCATAGGACGTGATCTCCACATTGCAGATCCCTGGATGGATAAAATTATCAAATCCCGCAACGGAAATATCCTCCGGTACCCGGTAGCCTTTTTTCTCAAGCACATTGATCAGAATCCCCGCTGTCAGATCGCAGTTGCAGACAAATGCTGTCGGCATCTGCTCTGGAAGTCTGAACTCAAAATCATCACCTCTCTGTCCATCAGAAAGATTCCTGTCCTTGATCACCCAGTCCTCTCTCACCTGCTGTCCATGCTCAAGAAGTGCTTTTGCATAACCAAAATAGCGGTCTGTGATGCTTCCCGTATAAAGAAGCGTTCCCACATAGGCAATATCCTTATGCCCCATCTCAAACAGATAATCCGTCACCTTGTACATCCCGTAGAAATTATCTGTCACCACGCAGTCGCAGTCATGTCCCTTATCATAAAAATCCAGAAACAGCATAGGAACCTTTGCGTCACGGATCAGCATATTCAGATAATTCTCTTTCAGAAGGCCAATAATGATCACTCCCTGCACCTTATTCTCCTGAAGGAGCCTTGGAAGCTCCCTGTGCTCCTGTTCTGCTTCCACACTGAGTACCTCCAGCATGGTAAAGCACTCCTTGCTGATCGCCTTGGTCGCCACTGCGCGGTACATTTTCCAGTAAAAGGATTCGTACTGATCCAAATACCTGTCTGAAATAATGATTCCGATATTATAGCTTTGATGTTCTTTCCTCCGTCTTGCTTCAGACGGAGACTGATATCCCATCTCCTCTGCCAGCTGCTTGATCCTGTCCCTCATCTCCTCACTGACACCCTTCTGATCAGAAAGTGCCTTGGATACAGTAACAGTACTTACATTCAATATCTCCGCTATGTCGGCAAGTCTTACTGCTTTTGACATGTCCCCCTCCACGCATATGTAAGACTTCCGGCATCTTACATGTTCTATTCGGCCGTTATTTCAAAAATCCTGGCCATTACTTTCTTTTTAAAGTCAACTACCAGAACCTTTTTGTCGCCCTCATAGGAATATTCCACATTTTCTTTCATTGCCGCCTGCGGATAGGCCAGCTTTACTGTCAGCTTCTTTTCTCCCTCAAACAGATGGGCAAGAGGAATCCTCACCATGGTTCTGTCATCCTCTTCATCCTTGTCTCTCCGGAATATAGCTATGTATGCCTTTTTCTCTGTCTTCAGAGCACTGCACAGGAAAGTCGCTCTGGTATCCGCAAGACCAATCGGCCAGTCGGGAAGTGCCTTATTAATATCACCTCGGATCTCCTTATGATAAGCAATTCCCTCCTTCACCAGTGCCAGCCTTTCCGGTGAAAGCTCTGCCAGATGTCCACTCTGGTGAATACGCAGGAGCATGGCGTTGACCATGTTGAAAATGGTCTCCTCCTCATCTCCGTTTCTCTGCGGATATGACCATACTGCCGCCTGCTCCGGTGTCAGACCAGCCGGTGCATTCACCGCGATGGAAGCATAGTTCTGATAATCCTCCTGATCACTGGTAGACTGGATACTGTATCTGGACAGCAGCGCATAATCGATCCTGAGACCGCCGCTGGAGCAGTTCTCGATCACAAGATCGGGATATTTCTTAAATACACTGTCAAGCCATGCAAGGTATGCTCTCTCATGGGCGAGAAGTCCTGCCCCTACACTGTCCGCGTCAAGCTCTGTACCAATACCGGGCTCGATATTGTAATCCATTTTAATATACCCTACTCCGTACTCGTTGACAACCCTGTCTATCACTTCATTGACATGGTCAATGACCGCCGGATTACGGAAATCGAGCTGATATCTGCTCCTGTCAAAGACTCTCTTTCCGTGACGGATAAAGAACCAGTCATCCGGAGCATTCTTTGCCTTCTTGCAGTTGATACCCATAACCTCCAGTTCAAGCCAGACACCGGGAACCATTCCCTTACTGCGGATATAATCAGTTACTTCCCTGATCCCGCCAGGGAAACGTTCTCTGGATTCCTGCCATTCGCCAACACTGTCCCACCAAAGTCCCGGTGCATACCAGCCAGCATCAATGACATAATATTCACAGCCTGCCTCAGCTGCGGCATTGATCAGGGGAAGCTCCTTTTCTGTTGTCGGATCTCCGAAAAGACAGTTCATGTAATCATTAAAGATAACAGGCAGATTCTCATCATCCTTATTTATTCTGCGGATCATACGGCGGTACTTTGTAAGCTGCCCCATAGCCTTTGCAAAGTCAGCCTCTGACACACCTACCGCCACCGGAACTGTGGTAAAGCTCTCACCGGGCTTCAGATTCTGGAACCAATGGGACTGCACTTCTGTAGGACCACTCAGTGCCAGATAAAAATGATCATTCTGATCACTGATCTCTGCATGCCAGGAGCCGTTGTGCTCGATCTGCCAGTACATGGCAGTATCTGCCTCTTCATTGGACAGATAACCCATCGGCAGGTATTCCTTAGTAGACCAGTTACCGGTATTAGTCAGCTCGATCGTCTTTGAAGTTCTCTGATAAACAGAAGGCTGGGTCTTTGGCAGTCCCAGCGCCGGGAAGCTGTAGGTATGGAAGTTCATTTCCTTCTGCCAGCCGTTATGCGCAAAGGTAAGCTGCATCTTGTCATCAGGACTCATCTCGCCTTCCTTCTCGATACCAAGGTAATAGAAGGAAGAAATGTATTCCAGTGTCTGTGTCTTAGTTCCTTCATTGATGACTTCATTCTGCATCCTGATCGTAGAGGTTCCCTGATAGAACTGCCAGATAGTTACCACTTTGGCTCCAGTTTCCTCATCCTTCTGGATAAAGGTCAGCACTCTTCCGGCTTCATTACGCTCATCCTTCATATCCACAAAGGTGAGCATATACCCCGGTGCTGTTACAATGTGCTTGTTTCCATGCTTTTCATAGGGTCTGTTATAGCCTGAAAAATTAACCTGTACCAGCTGAAAGCCCTCCTGCAGGAATGCTTCATTTTCTGTCAGTTCCTTTTCATCCTGCCTGGAAAAGGGTTTTGCCGAAAAATGAAATAATTTCAGCTGATTTTCTTTTGTCACTCCAAATACCAGATAGATACCGTCTTCCTCTATTCTGATCCACTGATTCACATATTCTGATGCCATCTTTTACCCGTTCCTTTCCACTTGTTCTGTGTTTACACCTCTGTCAGGTGAATCAACTTTCCTATAAAATCACCAAAGGGATTCTGTATAAGAAGTCCTGCATTCATCAATGTCTCTCCGGACCACGTTCCTTCTTCTCCCTCAATTGCATAATACTTCTCTGCCGCCAACCCCTTCAGATAGATTCTCCTGCTGTGGTAATTCGGACGGTTCAGCACCTGTACATAGGTATACAATGCCTCTTTCCTGTCCTTGCTGACGATACCATAGCAGTCATAATAATGATTCTCCGCATAAGAAGCGATCCGGTAATAATCTCCCTCCCTTACCAGATCATTGTATTTATGATACATCGCAACCTGTGCAGGGATCTGTTCCCTGTCACTCTCAGGGATCTTCGTTACGTCCAGCTCATAGCCAAAGGTACCCGCAAGTGCAACATAGCCTCTTGTTTCAAAGGGTGTCACCCTGCCTACCGCATGATTCGGACAGTCAGATACATGTGCGCCCATTGTAGACAGCGGATAGATCATTGCTGTACCTTCCTGGATCTTCAGTCTCTCTATGGCATCCGTATCATCTGAGCACCAGATCTGTGGACTGTAATACAGCATACCCGGATCAAATCTTGCACCACCGCCTGAACAGTTCTCCAGAAGAAGATGGGGAAATTCTGTAACCAGCCTCTCCTGCATCTCATAAACAGCCAGCATATAACGATGGTACAGCTCTCCCATCTGATCCGCCGGCAGCTCCATGGAGCCAATATCAGACAGCTGTCTGTTCATATCCCACTTTACATATTCAATATTTGCGCTGCGGAGGATCTTTGCCATACTCTCATAAGCATAGTCTCTGATTTCCTTCCTGGTCAGATCCAGCACATACTGATTTCTGCCAAGGCTTGGTTCCCTGCCGGGAATAGCAATGGCATAATCCGGATGTGCCCGGTAAAGATCTGAATCCGGCGAGATCATTTCTGGCTCAAACCAGATGCCAAATTTCATTCCAAGCTTATTGACCTCATCTACAAGATACTTCAGCCCGCCCTTCAGCTTCTCTTCATTGACAAACCAGTCTCCAAGAGCCCTGTTGTCATCATAGCGGTTTCCAAACCATCCGTCATCCATAACAAGCATTTCGATGCCAAGTGCAGATGCCTGCCTTGCAATGGCGATCAGCTTTTCTGTATTAAATTCAAAATATGTAGCTTCCCAGTTATTGATCAGGATCGGTCTCTTCTGATCCTTATATTCACTGCGGATCAGATGCTTTCTGTAAAAGTCATGGAAGATCCTTGTCATCTGTCCAAGTCCCTGTGCAGAATACACAAGCACTGTCTCCGGTGCCTGGAATGCTGAGCCCTTCTCCAGCTTCCAGGTAAAATCCTCCGGATGGATCCCCATGGTCATACGGATCTGATCAAACTGATCTGACTGTACCTGTGCCTTAAAGTTACCGGAATAGATGAAATGCATGGCATAAACTTCACCATTTTCCTGATCCGTGTTTTTCGTCTTCAGTGCCAGGAACGGGTGATCCTGATGACTGGATTCCCCACGGACAGACTCCACACTGTATTTACCATGGCTTACCGGTACACTTTGAATCTGCCTTTCTCTTGCCCAGGAGCCATGCAGGGAGACCGCTTCAAACTCTTTATTGTCCATGTCAAGACACGCAGAATATACCTTGGTCAGATAGACCGCCTCGCTTCCTGTGTTCACTACCTTTGCGCTTCTTGTGATCACATCCGCCTCATCAAAAATACCATACTGCAGAATCACCTGAAGTCCCGTTACCCTGTCCTCGCAGAGAATCTCCAGAGTCTCGCACTCCCCTGCTTTTCCAAAGGACGCCGGCAGACCTTCAAGTCCATCTTTTCCCTCCGTGATCTTATGTGACACATAAGAAAGGGCAAGCCCCACATTTCCTTTCTCTGTGCGGATATTGATACAGCTTTCTCTGTAATCGCCAAGTCCGTGTGCCGGGTATTCCATCGGAAAGCTGTCAAGGAAGGATACCCTATCCCTGTTGTTCTTTGAAGGGACAAAAGGATTCTCATGGATACGCAGAAGTCCTTCCAGCCGGACTTCCTTCAGTTTCTTTCCATAGTAAACATGTCCTAAAAACTGCTCGTCATCTATTGCTGCAATGACATAAGTTGTATTTCTCGTATCAAGCTTGAATATCTTTTCCTTTTCCCAAAAAACTACTGCCATAAAAACCTCCAAATTCCATTTGGCACAGAAAGCCATTTAACTAAATTATAAGGTAATTTTTTGTAATGTCAATCAGATCAATGCCTTTTCAACGTTAATTTTCCCACTTTCAGGACACATCAATGCAGGCTTCCCTTTCCCTACGCCGAAGACGGAAAACTGCCATTTATAGTCAAAAATGCCACAGGAGCTGCTTTTTATCCTGTGACATTTTCCAAAAAAGCAAATGGGTCTTCTTTCTTCTGCTGTAAAAACATGATCAGCAGAAATGCCGCCCGGAGAGAAATCTTCTCTTCCCTGAGGATCCGCCCTGCTTCCTTCTTATCAACCGTCAGCACTTCTATCGTTTCTGTGCTTTCTGCAAAAACACCAGAAATGCTTCCATCCGCATAACCAAATACAGAAGTACTCGTTTCATCCGTAAGCCCGGCTCCGAGAAAATACGGTCTTGTAAATCCCGGATCCACCCCTTCTGCCGGTGTAAAGGTAAGCCCGGTTTCCTCTTTCATCTCTCTTACCGCTGCCTCCCCGGGTGTCTCTCCTTTGTCGATCAGTCCTGCCGGAAGCTCATAAAGGTAATCATTCAGTGGATACCGATACTGTCTGATCATTACAAGCCTTGATGGATCCTCTTTCAGGAGCGCATAGATCACGATACCGTTCTCAGGAACCCCGCCTGTCCTTAAAGGAAGCTTATCCTCCGGATTCCGGGAGGCGAAATAGTAAGAAAACGGCTGTCCCTTCTGATCAAGCGCATCCATTTCATATAAATTCAGAAATCTGTTATCTGTCAGCTTCCTGACAGCCGTAAATTTCTCTTCCATGCCATTCTCCTCCGGTCAGTTCTCCAGAAAACGCAGGTACTCCTCCAGTTCTGCAGGTACTCCCCCGGTCGTTTCCATTTTTTTACAAAGAAGCGTGATCTTATGAACCTCTTTGGAATGAATGACCGCATATTTTTCAATTGGTTCTTTAAAAAGAGGATTCACTGCCACCTTATTCCTGACAGCTGCACTGAATGGACAATATACCGCAAGGATCTGACGTACTACTTTATTCAATCTCGGTGAGCCGGTACTCTCATACCGCAGCCACTGTACATAATCACCTACAAACATCTGCCGGTAATTATTTCTGGCTCTCCCCATCTGCATTTTGATCTTTTCCTTCGTATCGCTGGACAGTTCCCGGTTTCTCTTAAAAAACTGCACATAATCGCAGTACTCACTGGTGAGAGAGGGTTCCGAAAGATCATTCCATCTGCCTCCCTGTATACGCTTGCACATTTCCCACCTGAAATCTCCAGCAAGCTCTATAAAGGTCTTCTCCAGATCCTCCACATGGAACATGGAGCACATCAGACGTCCCGGCGTATCCCTCTTTCTCCCTTCGATCTCCTGCCACATGACTCCCCTGCTTCCTACATTGGGAAGCAGGATCACATCCGGCAGCACCTCTGTTTTGATCATCAGTCCGTTCACGCCACGGTTCGGATTGCTGTAAAGGGTATCCCTGTAAAATACGCCAAAATCAATACTTCTTATCTTATCGAGTATTGCTTTTACCTTTTCAGCCGTCACCAGACTGCTGCTTAAGCTCTTCAACACCGTGTGCTTCGAAAATACAGGGCAGAAGGTAGTTGGCTGCCCGAAGGTGATCTTATTCACGGATATGAACATATTTCTGATCTCAAAATTCACACGGGACAGATTGTTTTTCAGAAGAGCCTCTTCCTCCTCCGGAGAAATCCGCCTCATCCTTTTCTCTTCTCTTAAATATTCCCGGTAATCCATATCCAGTTCATTCCGGCTTGGCTCCTTCTTGCCGGCATAAACCGCTACCAGCCACTGGAACAGAGAATATACGCCCTCTCCTGGATTCGTTGGAAGCTGCTCTACAATCTGATAGAGGTAAACTGCATTTTCCATCCCTGCCAGCTCTTCATCCACATATCCAAATTCCAGAAACATCCGAATCACAACAGGAAGCTTTCCTGTCTTTACGAAAGTCCCGAATACCGTTTCATACAGCTTGTAAAACAATCCCGTCAGTTCATGCCGCAGTATCCTGGCAGCATCATCACTGCTGCTCTTCTGCGAAAGCCTCTTATAGCTGGTAAGGCTTTTGGCAAACGCCTCCTCCAGCTTTTTATCACAGTCTGCATATGCCAGTATCTTCTGTAATGAACCTTTTAGTTCTTCCTTAATTTCTTGTATCTCCAAAAACAATCCCTCCTCACTTACCTGAAATCCTCTGTTGAAAAGGCAAGGGCACACCGGACTGCCCTTTTCCATCCCTTCAGAAGCTTTTCTCTGTCAGCCTCTGTCATTTCGCTGTCAAACTCTCTGGAAAGCCTCCAGTTTTCACCGATCTCCTCACGGCTCTTATAATAGCCTGTGGCAAGACCTGCAAGATATGCCGCTCCAAGTGCTGTAGTTTCGATACACTCAGGTCTGTAAACCTTGCCGCCTAGAATATCTGCCTGGAACTGCATCAGAAAATCATTGGCGCTGGCACCGCCGTCTACCTTAAGTCCTTTAATATTTACCTGTGCATCCTCTTCCATGGCTCTCAGTACATCCACTGTCTGGTAGGCAATGGATTCCAGCGCCGCACGGATAAAGTGCTCCTTTTCACAGCCTCTGGTAATACCAACGACCGTTCCTCTGGCATAGGGATCCCAGTAGGGCGCCCCCATCCCCGCAAAGGCAGGAACAATATAAACGCCGGTGGTATCCGGTACTCTTTCTGCATATTCACTGGTCTGGGATGCACTTTTCACCATACGCATGCCATCCCTCAGCCACTGGATCGCAGCTCCTGCCACAAACACGCTGCCTTCAAGAGCATATTCCACTTTTTCTGTGCAGCTTGCCGCTATGGTTGTCAGAAGCCCATGCCCGGAAGCGATCGCCTTTTCTCCCGTATTCATCAGAAGAAAGCAGCCTGTTCCGTAGGTATTCTTCACCTGACCTGCTTCAAAGCAGCACTGACCGAATAATGCAGCCTGCTGATCTCCTGCAATTCCACCAATCGGGATCTCACTGCCGGTCACGGATGCGTCCGTATACCCATAGATATAACTGGAGGGCTTCACCTCTGGAAGCATACATTCCGGTATCTTCAATAAGGAAAGCAGCTCCTGATCCCAGCACAACTTATGTATATCAAAGATCATGGTTCTTGATGCGTTTGTGTAATCGGTCACATGCACCTTACCCTTGGTCAGATTGTAGATCAGCCAGGAATCCACGGTTCCAAAAAGAAGCTCTCCCTTTTCGGCTCTTTCTCTTGCGCCTGGCACATTATCCAGAATCCAGGCAATCTTCGTGCCGCTGAAATAAGCATCCGGCACAAGACCCGTCCGTTCCCTGATCATCTCTCCACAGCCTGCTGCCACCACTTCATCGATCTTTGGTGCTGTCCTCCGGCACTGCCAGACAATGGCATTGTAAACTGGCTCTCCCGTCTCCTTATCCCAGACGATCGTTGTTTCTCTCTGGTTGGTGATACCGATCCCGCAGATATCCTCCCCACCTGCCCCTGCCATCGCCATGGCTTCTGTCAGGACAGCAAGCTGGGAGGACCAGATCTCTACCGGATTATGCTCTACCCAGCCGGGCTTTGGATAAATCTGGGTAAACTCCTTCTGCGCCATGCTGCAGATGTTTCCTCCCTTGTCGAACAGGATACATCTTGAGCTGGTTGTACCCTGATCCAGTGCCATGATATATTTCCCCATAAGCATACCCCCTCTTTTATCTGTCTACGACGGTTGCGGTCGCTACAATATCTACCCCCGTACCTGCCGCATTCCTGATCAGAACCTCTCCGAGCTTCACAGGTGCCGTAACCGTAATATTTCTTATGATCTCCATGCAGTCTTCGATCTTATCTTTGGGGATTTCATCTCTGGTCTTCACCGGCACCACCGGGTCACAGCCCTTCTCTACCCGGATCATACTGGTCAGGCCTCTCTTCGGTGCTGTCATTTCATTTCTGGCGTAGTTTTCACCGATCCTGCAGCTGTTTCCCGTAATGACAAGACTGCCGTCTTCCTTCTTATCTACTGTGATCATGCATCCCTTCGGACATCCGATGCAGATCAGTGTCTTACTGGCATCTCTTCCCTCCGGGATCACGTTCTTCGACTTCTCAGGGATCTTCGGCCGGACTGCCCCGCCAAAGCCCTCCGGCTTATTCCGGATATATTCTGCCGCATGAAGTCCTGCCTGCTCTGCCTCTTTGGATACGTTATCCACCAGATCATGCACATGCAGTACATTGCCGCAGGCAAAAATACCCTCTGCTGTCGTCATCAGACTGGCATTGACCACAGGTCCCTTTGTCACAGGATCCATTTCTGCCCCTGCTCCCTCTGACAGCTCATTCTCTGGGATCAGACCGCAGGAAAGGAGAACCGTATCGCAGGAAACATATTCTTCACTACCCGGAATGGGCTTTAAATTTTCATCTACTTTGGATACTGTAACACCGGTCACTCTTTCTTTTCCATGGATCTCAGTCACTGTATGACTGAGCTTTAACGGAATGCCAAAGTCATCCAGACACTGCACGATATTTCTCCTAAGTCCTCCGGAATACGGCATGATCTCCGCGACCAGCTTTACCCTGGCACCCTGCAGATGCATTCTTCTCGCCATGATAAGGCCGATATCCCCCGATCCGAGGATCACAGCTTCCCTGCCCGGAAGCCTTCCTTCCCGGTTCACAAAGCGCTGCGCTGTTCCTGCGGAATAAATGCCGGAAGGACGGTAACCCGGTATGTTCATGGCACCCCTCGGTCTCTCGCGGCAGCCCATGGCGAGTACCACAGCCTTCGCTTCCAGTGTAAACAGTCCCTGTGTGCTGTTCATGGCAGTTATCCGGCAGGGATCTCCGCCCTGCACATCTACCACCATGGTATCAAGCAGGTAAGGGATCCTTCTTTCATATACCATCTCTTCATACCGCGCCGCATATTCCGGTCCTGTCAGCTCTTCTAAAAAGGTATGAAGCCCAAATCCATTGTGGATACACTGATTCAGGATACCTCCAAGCTCCCTGTCTCTCTCCAGAATCAGGATATCTGTGACCCCTTTGTCGTATGCGGCAACAGCAGCAGCCATACCTGCCGGCCCGCCTCCGATGATCAGTAAATCCTTCTTCATCTGCAGCCTCCTTTTCCAGCATCTGTGCCCTCCTCTGCCCCTTCTTCCGGAAGAAGATAGGAAGAGCCTGCCTCATTCTTCAGGATCTCACTGACAGGTACCTGAAGCTCTCTTGCCAGGATCTCTATGGTCTTTGGCAGACAGAAGCCTGCCTGACATCTGCCCATGCCTGCTCTTGTCCTTCTTTTGATGCCATCTGTGGTGGCAGCGCCAAGAGGTCTGTGGATCGCATCCAGAATCTCACCCTCTGTCACCATTTCACAGCGGCAGATCACATTGGCATAAGCCGGATTCTGACGGATCAGCTTCTCTTTCTTTGCTTCATCTGCCAGTGCCATACTGGGAATTCCCTTTCTGGTACTGATGAAATGCTCCTTTTTCTCCGGATGCAGCTTATCCTTCACAAGTGCTGCCACATATTCCCCGACAGCCGGTGCACAGGTCAGTCCCGGTGACTCCATGCCCGCCACGTCAAAGAAGCCTTCTGCACCCTTCACTTCACCAATGATAAAGTCACCCTGATCACCATGGGCACGAAGTCCGGCAAAGGATGTGATCACAGCTCCTGCCGGGATCTTTTTCACACTTAAGGATGCCTTCTGCATGATATCAGAAAGTCCTTCCTCTGTAGTGTTCGTTCCGTCCTTATCCGGAATATCCTCTGCGGTAGGACCGATCAGAAGATTGCCGTGTACTGTAGGGGTTACGAGAACACCCTTGCCAAGCGCTGTAGGAAGCTGGAACAACGTATGGGATACCAGATTTCCTACCTTCTTATCGAAAAGCTGGTACTCACCCCTTCTTGGTGTGATCGTAAGTCTGTCTTCTTCAGCGCAGACCATATTATGAATCCTGTCAGCATATACACCGGCCGCATTGATGACTGTCTTTGTCTCAAAATCTCCCTTTGTGGTGCTGACAAGGTAACCGCTTCCTTTCCTTGTGATCCCTGTTACTTCTGCTCCGAAATGGAATTCTGCACCGTTCACTGCCGCATTCTCCGCCAGAGCAATGGTAAGACCAAAGGGACAGACGATCGCACCTGTAGACGCATACAGCGCTGCCACGGCACTCTCTCCCACCTCCGGCTCCAGCTTCCGGAGCTCTTCCTGATTCAAAATGGAGATCTCCCGCACTCCGTTCTTTTCTCCACGCTCTTTCAGCTCTTCCAGCTTATCCTTATCCTTTTCATCAAAGCAAAGAACAAGAGATCCGTTTCTCTTATAAGGAAAATCCAGCTCTTTGGAGAGTTTTTCCATCATCTCGCTTCCCTTAAGGTTAAGCCTTGCCATCAGCGTTCCCGGCTTTGCATCAAAACCGGCATGGGCGATACCACTGTTCGCCTTGGAAGTACCTTCACATACATCTGTGCTTTTTTCCAGCACTGCGATCTGCAGCTTTTCTCTGGAAAGTTCTCTTGCGATAGCGCAGCCGCTGACGCCCGCGCCGATAATTACTACATCAAGCATAAGGAAACCCCTTTCCCAATACATTTTTATATTTTTAGTGATGGAACAGACGGATACCGGTAAATGCCATCACCATATCATACTTGTCGCAGCATTCGATCACTGCATCATCCCTGACAGAACTGCCGGGCTGTACGATGTATTTCACGCCGCTCTTATGGGCACGCTCCACATTGTCAGAGAAGGGGAAGAATGCATCTGAACCAACCGTTACACCGGTAAGGCTGTCAAGCCAAGCTCTCTTTTCCTCTCTGGTAAACTCTGCAGGCTTCTCCTTGAATACACGCTGCCACGCACCCTCTGCAAGAACATCCATGCATTCATCTCCCATATAGACGTCAATCGCATTGTCCCTGTCCGCCCTGCCAAGACCGTCTACAAACTGCAGATTCATAACCTGAGGTGACTGACGCAGGAACCAGTTGTCTGCCTTCTGGCCTGCCAGCCTGGTACAGTGGATTCTGGACTGCTGTCCCGCACCGATACCGATAGCCTGTCCGTCCTTTACGTAGCATACGGAGTTGGACTGCGTATACTTCAGCGTGATCAGCGCGATCTTCATATCGATCACAGCCTGCTTTGGAAGCTCTTTATTCTTTGTCACAATATTGGAGAACAGCTCTTCGTTGATCGCCAGTTCATTTCTGCCCTGTTCGAAGGTAATGCCATATACCTGCTTGCGTTCGATCGGTGCAGGCACATAGGATTCATTGATCTGGATCACATTGTAGGTACCCTTTTTCTTGGCCTTTAACAGCTCCAGCGCTTCCTCTGTATATCCCGGTGCGATCACACCGTCTGATACCTCTCTTTTGATCAGTCTTGCTGTATCCACATCACAGACATCTGACAGGGCGATGAAATCACCAAAGGAGCTCATACGGTCTGCACCTCTTGCTCTCGCATAGGCACAGGCAAGGGGCGAAAGCTCTCCAAGGTCATCTACCCAGTAGATCTTTGCAAGCGTTTCTGACAGTGGAAGTCCTACTGCTGCCCCTGCAGGAGATACATGCTTAAAGGAAGTAGCTGCCGGAAGTCCTGTGGCTGCCTTCAGTTCCTTTACAAGCTGCCAGCCGTTAAAGGCATCCAGAAAATTGATATAACCGGGTCTGCCGTTTAAAACGGTAACCGGAAGCTCACTTCCATCCTCCATGAAAATACGGGACGGCTTCTGATTCGGGTTGCATCCATATTTTAACTGAATTTCTTTCATCGTATTTCTCCCTTCGTAAGACAGCTCTCTACTTGTTTTTGTTGATGATTCTGGTGGTATATCTGCCGGTTTCAATCTCTATATAGCGGACAAACAGAGATACCTTGTTATCCTCATTCAGGCTCTCCCAGAGCATATCTGTGAATGCATCCATATCATCCGGGATCGCTGCCAGCCTCGGTTCTCCTTCAAAGCTGGGAAGGGGATTGCCATCGTGCATATAGGTATGGATAAAATGTCCCTCTCCTGCTGCCGGATTCTCATAGGCAAAGGTATATCTGTTACAGCTGTCCGGATTACCATTGTTGCTCTTTAAAATGGACATGGCATAGTTGTAGCTGCCGTTCTCAATGTGCATGATGCCGGAAATACGAGGAGTATAATTCGGACCGTCCGGCTCGAATTCCCTGCTCCTTAAGGACTGCTCAAAGGTAAGCTGCTTATCCATTCCTTCATAAATGGTATCTGTCTGGTCTCCGTTTGTTACGATCGTCTTATTCCCGAGTACTCTGACCGGCGCATAAATGATCAGGCTGGGATCCTTCAGCTTGGAAGGGTCAAATGCCTGTGTACGGATGCCTTCTCCGTCCTCAACGAAAACCCTGTTCCTGCTGTTGGTGCTTCTGCCCATGATAAAATAGGCTGTGACTGCATATCTGCCGTTGGCTGATTTCCCGATCACAATACCCCTGCCGGGATATGCATTGTTCTGTAATTCTTCCTTCAGTGACAGTTGCTTCATGGTTGTCCTCCTTGTTTTGAGTTTCAAATGGTCTGCATGATCATTTTCACATGCATGGTAATGAAAGAACCGCCTGAGCGGCACTTCAAAAGTGTTCGCCCAGGCGGTCGGCTTTTTATTTATTACCACGCTTCCCGTGAGTACTCTCACAACAGTTTTGACTCCTGTCTTCCGCCAGTTGCGCAGTCCGTTACTGTATCTATAGTATCACGTTTTCACATGGGTTGGCAAGCGGATTTCAATTAATAGGTTAGTACTTCATGCCCAGTTTCTGTAACAGCGACCGTAATCTCCCACTGGGCTGATGGCTTGCCGTCTTCTGTATAGACAGTCCAGCCATCTTCATCATCTACACAGACCTCACAGGTTCCCATATTGACCATAGGCTCAATGGTAAATACCATACCTGGAACCATCAGCATTTCCGTACCCTTCCTGGTAACATAGCTGACAAAGGGCTCCTCATGGAATTCAAGTCCAACGCCATGTCCACCGATGTCTACCACCACGCTGTAGCCATTTGCCTTCGCATGGTCATTGATCACCTGAGCCATGTCTCCAAGGAAGTTCCAGGGCTTTACCTGTTCAAGGCCAAGCTCCACGCACTCCTTCGTTACCTGCACCAGCTTTTTCTTTTCCTCACTGACCTCTCCAATGCAGAACATTCTGGAGGAATCGGAGAAGTAACCTTTATATATGGTAGAAACATCTACGTTGACGATCTCCCCCTCCTTCAGGATCCTATCAGGGGAGGGGATTCCGTGACATACCACTTCATCAACAGATGTGCAGACACTCTTCGGAAAGCCTTCATAATTCAAAGGTGCGGGAATACCGCCCATTCTTGTTGTCACATCATAGACCAGTCTGTCGATCTCTTCTGTGCTGACACCCGGCTTTATCATCTTCGCCACTTCATCCAGTACTGCAATATTGATCACACTGCTGTCACGGATTCCCTGGATCTGTTCCGGTGTTTTCAGGATATCGTGTGTCGGGACGATATGCCCCTGCAATGCGTAATGATGGATCCTTTCATCGAGTGCCATGTGACAGTTCTTGTACTTCCTGCCGCTGCCGCACCAGCACATGTCATTTCTTCCCAGCTTTTCCATATTTCCTCGGTTCCAGGTCTTCTAACAGACCTTATTCAGTAACCGGCTTTCCAGCCTCTTCTTCACATTCACGGAATGCCTCCATGAAGTGTGCGATATTCTCACAGATGCTTCTTTTCTTGAATACTGCCGATCCTGCTACACAGATATCAGCTCCTGCCCTCAGGACTTCCCGTACATTCTTCTTGCCGATACCGCCATCTACCTCGATCTTCACAGGAAGACAGTGGCTGTTAATATATTTACGAAGCTCTGCGATACGTCCATAGGCCTCATCCATAAAGGCCTGACCACCAAATCCCGGCTCTACACTCATGATGAGGATGACATCCAGCTTTGGCAGATAAGGATACACTTCTTCCAATGGCGTGGAGGGCTTTATGGAAAGTCCCGCCTTCAGCCCCAGAGAATGGATCCTGTCAATGACCTCATTCACATGGTCTACCGCCTCTAAATGGAATGTGATGCCGTCCGCACCACATTCCGCAAAGTCTTTAATATAACGAATAGGATCTGTAATCATCAGATGTACATCAAAAAACTGGGTGGTTGCACTCCTGATCGAGGCAATTAGCGGCATACCAAAGGAAATACTTGGTACAAACATGCCGTCCATAACATCAATATGCAGATAATTCACACCTGCTTCCTGTATCTCCCTGATCTGTTCTCCCAGTATTGTAAAATCCGCTGCAAGCAGGGATGGCGCCAAAATGTACATAATCACTCTATCTCCAGATTCTTTATCCCTTTATTTCAGAAAATCTCTGATCTGACTATAAATGCCCCTGCCATCCAGCTTGTACTTCTCAAGCAGCGCAGAAGCGGATCCTGACTCACCAAAGCAATCCTGCATACCGATTTTCATTACCGGTACTGGATAGCTCTTGCCGAGTGCATCACAGACAGCGCTGCCAAGTCCGCCGATCACAGAGTGCTCTTCTGCTGTCACAACCTTGCCGGTCTTCTTTGCAGACCTGATGATCAGTTCCTCGTCAAGAGGCTTGATCGTGCAGATATTGATGACCTCTGAGCTGATACCATCAGTTGCCAGCATTTCTGCTGCTTCCAGTGCATTGCCTACGCAGATACCAGTAGCAACGATGGTCAGGTCGCTTCCTTCTCTGACTACGGTTCCCTTGCCGATCTCGAATTTATAATCAGGTCTGTCATTGATCACTGGACATGCTGCACGTCCAAAGCGGAGATAAACAGGTCCTTCATGCTCAACAGCTGCCCTTACTGCTGCCTTGGCTTCAATATCATCTGCCGGGCACATAACTACCATTCCGGGAATGGTTCTCATCAGGGCGATATCTTCATTACACTGATGGGTTGCACCATCCTCTCCTACGGTGATCCCTGCGTGGGTTGCACCGATCTTTACATTCAGATGGGGATAGCCGATAGAGTTTCTTACCTGCTCAAAGGCTCTGCCTGCCGCAAACATGGCAAAGCTGCTAGCGAAGGGGATCTTACCCATGGTAGTCAGTCCTGCTGCGATTCCCATCATATTACATTCTGCAATACCACAATCAATATGTCTGTCCGGGTACGCTTTCTTAAATACACCTGTCTTTGTCGCTGCTGCAAGATCTGCGTCAAGCACAACGAGTTCCGGATATTCTGCTCCTAGCTCTACCAGTGCATTACCGTAGCTTTCTCTGGTTGCTATCTTCTTTATCTCTGCCATTATGCTTCCTCCTTCTTCAGCTCTTCGCTGATCTTCTCAAGATCCGCCATTGCGATAGCATACTCTTCATCGTTAGGCGCCTTGCCGTGCCAGCCTGCCTGTCCTTCCATGAAGGAAACGCCCTTGCCCTTGATACTGTGGGCGATGATCGCTGTAGGCATACCCTTGGTCTCTCTTGCTTCCTTGAAAGCCGCACGGAGATCATCAAAATCATGGGCATCCACATTGATCACGTGGAAGTTGAAAGCCTTGAACTTTTCATCGATCGGATAAGGAGAGCATACCTGATCCACTGCTCCATCGATCTGCAGTCCGTTATTATCTACGATCACTACCAGATTGTCCAGCTTACGGAATCCGGCAAACATGGATGCCTCCCATACCTGCCCTTCCTGAATCTCACCATCTCCAAGGAGTGTATATACTCTGACATCACTCTGATCCAGCTTGGCACCAAGCGCCATGCCTGCTGCTGCGGAAATACCCTGTCCTAGAGATCCGCTTGACATATCCACGCCGGGAATATGCTGCATACAGGGATGTCCCTGCAGATAGGAGCCCAGCTTCCTCAGGGTCTTGAGATCCTCAACCGGGAAATATCCTCTGTGTGCCAGTGCAGAATAAAGTCCGGGTGCTGTATGTCCCTTGGACAGTACAAACCGGTCTCTGTCTGCCTTCCCCGGATCAGCAGGATCAATATTCATTTCCTCAAAATACAGATACGTGAAAATATCTGCTGCAGACAGGGATCCACCGGGATGACCTGCCTTTGCGCTGTGGACAGCCGTTACGATGCCCTTACGCACTTCATTGGCCATTTTCTTTAGCTCCAGATTATTCATGCTTACCTCCGTTTACCCGAAAAAACATTCTTTAAACTTTTCTAATTCTACCATACCGGCATTCCTTCGTCTACGTTAATTGTTGCTCTGATTTTTATGTTAACAGAGCATTTTTCCAGCATTTTCCCTAACTGCACCGCATATAATGAATAGAAGTCCTCTTTAGGGAGTTTTCCTTGAAACATCATTTCTTCCGTCCAAAAAAATATCTTGTTCCCGTTATATTCCTCCTGCTCGTACTCCTTGCCGGCAGCTTTTTGGTTTTCCGCAGTGATTACCTTCTTTTCCGTCTGTATTCATCAAAGCTGTTTCATACAGAGCTGTCCGGCAACACTCTTACGCTTCATTACCTGATCGCTGATCCTGCAGCCTATGGTCTTATGGAGGATCCGGCTCTGCCTGTTTATACCGGTGCAGAAGAAGACCGGGAAAAGGAGGCTGCTTCCCTGAGAAATGCCTTATCCGTGCTTTCCAGGATCTCAACAGATCATCTCTCAGAGGAAGATGCCTATACCTGTCTGCTGACAGAACGCTATCTGCAGTCCCAGCTGAAAGCCACCGCCTTCCCTTATTATCCGGAACCCTTTTCCTCTGGAAGCGGGATCCAGAATAGCTTTCCTTCCCTCCTTGCCGACTATTCCTTCCGCAGTAGGAAGGATGTGGAAGATTATCTTTCCCTGCTGGAACAGTCCGGTGATTACCTTGACGGTCTCCTTCTCTATGAAAAGGAGAAAGCAGAAGCCGGTCTGTTCATGTCACATGAAGCTGCAGATAAGGTCATAAAGCAGTGCAGTACCATTCTTCCGGAAGATACCCTCAATGGCTCCCATTTCCTTCAGAAGACATTTGAAGAAAAGATTTCCCTTCTCGTAAAAGACGGCAGTTTAGACGAAGAAGAAGGAAACGTATTCTGTGCCAGAAATGACAGTCTGCTCCTGTCTGTCCTTGCGCCTGCCTATGCGCGGATGGCAGATACCTTTACTTCCCTCCGGAAATATGGTCACACACCAGCCGGACTGTCCAGCCTTCCTGACGGAAAAGCTTACTATGAGTATCTTCTTTCTGCCACTACCGGCAGTAACCGCCCCATCTCTGAAACAAAGCTTCTTCTCTACGAAGACTATGAGAATAATTATAATGCTCTGATTTCACTCCTTACAAAATATCCTGAGATCGGTGACAGTGAGCTGACTGCTTCCCTGGATCTTTCCCTGTCCTCCGCCTCCGGCGCCCTAAAGCAGCTCCATGAACGGATCCAGAAGGATTTTCCTGTCCCCTGTGCTTCTGATCCGCTCTCTCCTGTATCTGTCGTGCTGAAAACCGTCCCTTCCTCCATGGAGGAATACACCAGTCCTGCTTACTACCTGATCTCCCCAATTGATGACTGGAGTATCCAGACGATCTGTCTGAACAGAAGCAATTTCCATGATAATCTGTCCCTTTACACCACACTTGCCCATGAAGGCTATCCCGGGCATCTCTACCAGACTATTTACAGCAGACAGTATCTTGGGAAAATGGAAACACCTGCCCTCCGCTATCTTCTCCACTACGGCGGCTACACCGAGGGCTGGGCTTACTATGCGGAAAATCTCTCTTATGACTATGCCAGAGAGATGGCTGTGCACAATCCCCATGCCGCCGCTTACTACGAGGCCTGCCGGTTAAACCGCAATCTCCACCTCGGGCTCTACTCGCTTCTTGATATCGCCATCCATTATGATGGAGCTTCGAAAGAGCAGGCTGCCAGAATCCTTAAGACCATCGGCATCACTGATCCTTCTTCAGTAGATTCCGTTTATGCTTATCTGACAGAGGAACCCTGCAGCTATCCCAAATACTACGTGGGCTATCTGGAGATACTGAAGCTGAAGGAAGAAGCCATGGTGCTGTGGAAAAAGAACTTCTCCCTGTACCGGTTCCACCAGTTCCTGTTGGAAATGGGGCCTGCTGACTTCCAGTCACTGAGGGAGATGCTGCCCCTGTATGATGCCTCCTGACTTTTGCAAAAAAGTCACCATGCCGCATATGGCTGCAGCTGCACGGTGCAGGCTGCCGGACTCAGTTTTCCTCCAGCATACCTTCGATATAACCGCCATCCCACAGCAGGATCTTCAGCTTCTTCGCCGCCTCTACCGCCGGTGTCGTGAAGTACTGATTGGTCATGACTGCCCCGACCATCCGGTCATAATAATCTCTTCCCGCATAGGCCTCCTGAATGGCCTTGACCCCTACCGGTGCCGTATAACGCTTGCACTGGATCGCATAGGTCACCCCATCCTTCTGCGCCAGAATATCAATGCCATAATCTCCGCTCCCCTTCGTCACCTCAACCTCGGTAAAACCCCTGTCAGCCAGAAGGTCTGCGCAGAAATATTCAAATTCATGTCCCTCCATGTCCTCAAAGACATCCGGGGACTTTTTCTTTCTTTTCACAAAAAACACCAGAAGCACGATCAGCAATATGATCCCGGCTCCAGCACCCGCTATCCACAGCATTCCATTTATTGTCACCATGTTGTCCACATCCTTTCCTCCAATTGACAAAACAGCTAAACCGCCTTACAATCGTTTCAGCTTCGACAATACAGTTGCGCAAAGATGCAATATAAAGGAGTACTTATGGAAAATCTGATCTTCAGTCTGAATGCAACTATCCCTATTTTTCTGATTATGGTCTTTGGCTACATCCTGCAACAGATCCACTTTCTGGATGCATCTTTCGTAAAGACCTTAAACTCCTTCAACTTCAAGGTGACTCTTCCCTTCCTGCTCTTCCGTGATATCGCTTCTTCGGATTTCTCTGAGGTCTGGGATACCCGTTATGTCCTGTTCTGCTTCTTCGCCACCTTATTCTGTATTGCCTTTATCTGGATTATAACAGCTTGCCTGTCCCATAGAAAGGACTTGGTTGGAGAATTTGTACAGGCTTCCTACCGGAGCAGTGCCGCCGTCCTTGGAATCGCCTTTATCCAGAATATCTATGGAGATGCCAAAATGGCTCCCCTCATGATCATCGGCACGGTGCCTCTTTATAATGTAGCTGCTGTCATTATTCTTTCCCTGACTGCAGAAGGAAATGGCGGCTTATCCCCTGCTGCCCTGAAGAAGTCACTGAAGGGCATCCTGACAAACCCCATTATCCTCGGCATCGCCGCCGGCATGATCTTTTCCCTGCTTCCCATCTCCATGCCCGTGATCGCAGAAAAGACAGTAAACAATATCGCTGTTCTGGCAACACCGCTTGCCCTGATCGGCCTTGGTGCCGGCTTTGAGGGAAAAAAAGCGCTGGCTGAAATCAAGCCAACGCTGATCTGTTCTGCTATGAAATTATTACTCTGGCCGATCATCTTTCTTCCGATCGCCGCCTATATGGGCTTCACCAACGAAAAGCTTGTGGGTATCCTTGTGATGCTCGGCTCCCCTACTACCGTAAGCTGTTATATCATGTCCCAAAATATGGGTCATGAGGGAGTCCTGACTTCCAGTGTCGTAGTCACCACAACCGTTTTCAGCTCCGTGACCCTGACACTGTTTCTGTACCTCATCAAGAGCTTAGGGCTGATCTAATCTCCAAGTTGCTCCTGACAATATGTTTCTACCAGCGTCAGAAACATATCTGCTGTTTCTATCTGCCTTTTTGCCTCATCAACGGTTGCGATGTAAAAGTCGTCATAATCACTGGCATGCCTGATTTCCTCTGCTTCTGAAATTCTCCTTCCAATTTCTCTTGGAAAAATTTCTGTTTTTACATACTCTTTATTAAAATTTGCTATTGCATCCTTATGACGTTTATACCCAGCTCCATGTAATGCATGTATGGCATTAATTGCATGAAATATTGCATAATATGCCCTGTTATTTGCCGCTTTCAGACTACCGGCTTCCAGTAATATCTGTGCCGATTTCAGATCTTCTTTTGCTGATCTGATCCGATATTTTACCAGATCTTTTCTGGTTCCATTATCATGCTGCTCCAAACAATACCACTCCTTCCCTTTTCACATTGGAGTAAAAAGGATAATTCTGTATCCACTTCAGAAAGTGACCTTCATTCTTTACGATAGGCTTTATATCCAGATCATTATCCATGTTAAAGTCAAAAGTCAGATCAGAAAGTTTTCTCTGATATTCCTTGATTTCCATATCTGTAAGATCTACCAGTATCATCACATCCACATCAGAATCTTCCCGGTAATCTCCCCTTGCATAGGAGCCATATAAAATAACCTGACGCAGACTGCCGCCAAAAAGGTTTTTCACTTCTCCAATATAGCGTTCCAACAGATTGCTCATAACATCGGGCATAACAGAGCCTCCTTTCTGCTTTTACCAATCTTTTTATTAATTATATTATAACAAGATAGTTCCTCTTTTACTACTTTATGTTTTATTAAATTTCGGATACATGTGCATTTATCTATGATTTTTAATGTTGTCTAGGTGCAAATAACTTTCCATTTTACTTAATAATTGGTATAAAAAATCCGATGACCTTTGATGAGTTTTTGATGAATCGTAACAAAATGCTCTATGACACTGTAAGAAAGCTTATGAAGAAAAAAGACATTAGCTACCCAAATTCATGAGTTTACTTTATCCCATTTGTTGCAAAAGACCTTGCAGACGTGGCTTATTATAGTCAAAGCCTTTATCATCCACTGATCACCCCTGCGATCACCACACTGGCTATAATCCCGGAAATCGTGGCAAGCAGTGCTCCCGGCAGCGTATATCTAGTCTTCGTGACCTTCGCCGCCAGAAAATAAACGCTCATTGTATAAAAAATCGTTTCCGTACAGCTCATCATGATCGAAGTGACAAGCCCGATATAGGAATCTGTCCCGTAATTCTTGAAAATATCCAACACCAGCCCGGTAGCAGCCGAAGAAGAAAACATCCTGATAAAGGAAAGCGGCAGGAGCTGCGCCGGAAAGTGCAGATATTCTGAGACCGGCAGGAACAGCTCCTCCAGGAAATCAAGAAAGCCGGAAGATCGGAGTACTCCCACTGCGATCATCAGTGCCACCAGTGTCGGCATGATCCCCACCACGGTTTTCAGCCCTTCCTTCGCCCCTTTTACAAAATCCTCATATATCTTGCAGTGACTGGCCAGTCCGTAAGCAATAATATAAAAGACCAGCGCCGGGATGATCATATTCGACAGATTGGTAAGCACAAATGCCATATAAAGGCTCCTGATAGGCTGATTCCTTATCAGTATATGCCGGGTTCCTTCAGATCAGCACCGTTCTGGCATCTCCGGTGAGCGGATTTCGTTTCTCATAATCAAACAGCAGGAAGCCCGGCTTCTCCCACCTTTCGCAGATCTTCTCCGGACAGTTCTCCCACACCGGATAAAAGAAAGCTTCCATATGGGTCATTTTCATCACCTATTTAGCATGATAGCCCTCATATCCCGTAAGGATCTCCGGCTCCTTCTCTTCCTTTTCATAAAAATCCGCCATTTCCCTGTAATAACAGGTCTGATCAGCCGCAAAGGAGGGCCTGCTCTTGGCATTTTCCCGAAGATAATAGTCGCAGGTCAGAAGTTCTGTATAAAGATCTGCTTTTTCCGGCTCCCTTTCCATGGCAAAGTCCAGAAGCACCTGATAGCGGTAGCTCCTTGCCGGTGTATTTACAAAATAGTCCTTTTCCTCATAATAATCTGCGAGCCTGGAATACATCTGAAAAGGCCCGGAAAAAGCCTGTTCCAGCACAAGCAGCGTTTTCCGGAATTGATTGGAATTGTAATAAAGCTCCACCATTTCCTCGATCCGTTTGAGCCGCAGGATCTCGTCAAAGCTGAGCCACTTCGTATAAAGCACCTCATAAGGCGGCGTACTCTGATAGACAATCCCGTACTGCTCCGTCATGTGATACATGGGCGAGCCCTTCAGTACCTTTAAGAATCCAAGCTGAAGCTGCTCCGGCTTTATGGCATAGACCTCATCAAAAGAGCGCCCAAAGCTTTCATAATCTTCATAGGGCAGCCCGGCGATCAGATCCAGATGGATATGGATATTGTAAGGCTCCCGGAGCCTTGCGACCACTCCGGCGATATGTCTCGTATCCGCATACCTGTTGATCTCATGAAGTGTCTTATCATTAGTCGTCTGAATACCGATCTCAAGCTGCACAAGCCCCGGCCGCATCGCGGCAAGAGCTGCAAGCTGCTCTTCATTCATGATATCTGCAGCCACCTCAAAGTGGAAATTTGTGACACCATTGTCATGTTCCCTGATATAATTCCAGATGAAAAGGGCATGCTCCCGGTTACAGTTAAAGGTTCTGTCCACAAACTTTACCTGCGGTACCTTCTTTGCAAGAAAATAAGAAAGCTCCTGCTCCACTTTTTCATGACTCCTAAGGCGCACCTTTCTTTCTATGGAAGAAAGACAGTAGGTACACTGGAACGGACAGCCTCTTGAGGTTTCATAATACAGGATCCTGTTCTCATATTCCTGCAAATCGGTATACAAAAAAGGAAGCTCATCCATCGACAGCTCCCTTCTGCTTCCTGTAAACCCGTCTGGCAGAAGTAATCCCTTTACTCCACGATAATCCTTCTCATCCCTGTAGCAGGAAAGCAGCTCACGGAAGGTTTCCTCTCTTTCTCCTGTCATGATCCCTGTCACATAAGGAAACTGTGCAAGCACTTCTTCTCCTTCAAAGGAAACCTCCGGTCCTCCAAGCCAGATATCCCGGCCGGGCAGTACCTTGTGGATTTCCGGTAAGAGCTCCTGCACCATCCTGAAATTCCAGATATAGCAGGAGATGCCGATTGCATCCGGCCTTCTCCTGTAAATATCGGAAAGGATCTGCTCCTTCAGATGATTGACCGTATACTCCGCCAGTTCAACGGTATTTTGATATTCCTCCCCTGCATACAGCTTCAGATAATGAATCGCAGGGTTGGAATGGATATATTTGGAATTGATTCCAACCAGCAAAAATTTCATATTACAGACTCTTGATAAACCGGTCGAATGCCTCCTGTCCTTCTGCAGTCCTTTTATAAACGCCTGTATCCTCAAGAACCTGCATGAACACCAGACCGATTTCCTTTTCTATGACAGTATCGATATTTTCCTCATCTATCTTATCATACTTTGCAGAAAATTCCTCTACCCAGTCTGCATGTTTTGCAAGAATCTCATCCTTACGGATGTCCTTTCCTGTCAGCATGGCTTCCTTTAAGGCTTCCATCTCACCCTTCAGCCTTGCCGGAAGTACGGCAACTCCCATCACCTCGATCAGACCAATATTTTCCTTCTTGATGTGATGCAGCTTTGCATGGGGATGATACACACCAAGAGGATGCTCCTCTGTGGTAATGTTATTGCGGAGTACCAGATCCAGCTCATATCTGTCATCTCTCTTTCTGGCAATGGGTGTGATCGTATTGTGCTTCTCTCCGTCTGTCTCTGCAAAGATAAAGGCTGCCTCATCGCTGTAGCCTCTCCAGGCATCCAGGATCTTATCTGCCAGCGCAATGATCCTCTCTGTATCCTCTCCGGAAAGGCGGATCACGGACATGGGCCACTTCACAACGCCTGCTGCCACATCCTCAAAGCCGGGAACGGTAAAGCTTCTCTCCACACCAGCTCTTGCCATGGCAAACTCATAATGACCGCCCTGAAAATGATCATGGCTTAAAATAGAGCCTCCTACGATCGGCAGATCCGCGTTAGAGCCAAGGATATAATGTGGGAACTGCTTTACAAAATCAAACAGCTTGCAGAAGGTATTGTGATCGATCTTCATCGGCACATGCTGTCCGTTAAATACGATGCAGTGCTCATTGTAATATACATAAGGAGAATACTGGAATCCCCACTCACTTCCCTGAATAGTGATCGGGATGATCCTGTGGTTCTGTCTGGCCGGATGGTTCAGTCTGCCTGCATAGCCTTCATTTTCGCGGCAGAGCTGACACTTCGGATAGCTTGACTGCTTCGCATTCCTGGCTGCTGCAATAGCCCTTGGATCCTTCTCCGGCTTGGAGAGGTTGATCGTAATATCCAGATCTCCATATTCTGTAGAGGCAATCCACTTTTTATCTTTCCTGATACGGTATCTGCGGATATAGTCCGTATCACAACTGAATTTGTAATAATATTCGGTAGCCCTCTTCGGGTTCTTAGCATAGAGTGCGCGGAAGGTGCGGATCACTTCACTCGGTCTTGCGACCAGCATACCCATGATCTTCGTATCAAACAGATCCCGGTAAACCACACTGTTTTCTTCCATCAATCCTGCTTCATATGCATAATCCAGCATTTCGGCAAGGATCCCCTCCAGATCTTCTACAGAAACACATACTTCTTCCTCACTGTCATCGATCTCCTGCAGCTGAAAAAGCTCTAACAGTCTGTTGATGGTATAGATTTTGTCCTCCTCCGGCACAAGTCCGGTCAGGATCCCATATGCTGTCAGCTTCCTGATATTGTCAAAAATCTTTTTCTGTTCCATTTCTTATCTCCCCTGCCTTATAAAATTACCGGGCCGTCTCCGATCTCTACTACATAAAAGTCTGCTGCATAGCCGATCTTTGCAAGGTAGGCATCACCGACCTGTTTCTTAAAGGCATCGATCGCATCATCCTCTACGATACTTACAGTACAGCCGCCAAAGCCTGCACCCGTCATACGGGACCCGATCACACCGGGCACCTTCCATGCTTCCTCAACCAGCGCATCAAGCTCGATACCGGTTACCTCATAGTCATCACGAAGAGAAACATGAGAAGCATTCATAAGCTGTCCAAACTGTGCGATATCATTGGCTTCCAGTGCCTTTACTGCCTTCAGCGTTCTCTGGTTCTCATAAACTGCGTGCTTTGCCCTTCTGACCCTTGTTTCGTCCTTGATCGCAGACTTATATTCTTCAAACTGCTCTTCACTCAGCTCGCCAAGGCTCTTGATATCTACTACCCTCTGCAGCTCTGCCAGTGCTGTTTCGCACTCGCTTCTTCTTTCATTGTACTTAGAATCCCCAAGTCCTCTCTTCTTGTTGCTGCAGGCGATCACGATCTTCGCATTCTGTAATTTCACCGGCACATAGGCATAGGAAAGATCAGCTGTATCAAGGAAGATCGCATGCTCCTTCTTACCCATGGCGATAGCAAACTGATCCATGATGCCGCAGTTGACACCGTTGAATTTATTCTCGGAGAACTGGCCGATCAGCGCCAGATCCTGATTGCTTACCTGAAAGCCGAAGAAATCACGCAGGATCGCTCCTGTCAGCACCTCTACAGAAGCAGAGGAAGAAAGTCCGGATCCATCGGGAATATTACCGTTTAACAGGATGTCCATTCCCTGCGAGATCTCAAAGCCTCTCTCCCCAAATGCCCACATAACACCCTTCGGATAGTTGGTCCAGTCTGCTTCCGTCTCCGGCTTCAGACCGTCAAGGGAAGACTCGATCACACCAAGCTGTTCAAAATTCATAGAATAGAAACGGAGTCTTCTGTCATTTCTCACCCTGGCGGCGGCATAGGTTCCGATCGTCAGTGCACAGGGAAAAACATGACCTCCATTATAGTCTGTATGTTCTCCAATCAGATTGACGCGTCCCGGTGCAAAAAATACCTTCACGCCATCTGTATCCCCAAATACCTTTTCAAATTCCTTTAAAACTGTTTCTTTCATTGCTAACCCTCCATTCACCTTTGTACCCTTATGGTAAATTAATACCAATAAAAAAAACAGACAGGTTTGTTATACAAACCTGTCAAAATGTTAACCGTTTATTTTGTTAACCTGATTGATGAAATCCTCGATCTGCTTCAGATATTCCTGATTCTTCCTGGTCTCCCCCTTCTGCATCTCCCTACGGTATGCTGAGGGTGACATCTGCTTTAACTGCCGGAATGCCTTGGAAAATACCAGTGGATCCGTATAGCCGCAGGAAAGGGCGATACTTTCTACCGGAAGTGCAGTCACCTGCAGAAGCTCCGCCGCCTTAGTCAGGCGGAATACCGAAAGGAACTGCTGGGGCGACATCCCCATGGCTTTCTTAAATAATGTATAGAGATAGCTCCTGTTAATACAGACGTAATCGGCCACATCCGTGATCTTGATGGGATTGCAGTAATTCCCGACAATAAAAGCAACAGCCCGTTTCACATAGGTATCTGCCTTGTCATCCTCTCCCCTTTCTTCAACCGGTGCACTCTCTGCAATCAGGGAAAGGAATAGCTGAAGCTGTCCATTTCTCCGGAGCTCATTGGATACTCCAAAGGTATTGTGCTCCAGCATATCCTTCACAGACTGATAAATCTCTTTCCCTTTATCTGTCTTAAATACCGGGCTTGTCAGGGACAGTCCCATGGAATTCAGCACATCCTGTGCCAGGGAGCCATAGAATCCCACCCACACGTACGTCCAGGGATCTGCTTCATCCGCCTGGTAAAAAGCAAGCTCCTCTGGCGGGATCAGAAAGCCGTAGCCCTGCTCCAGCGGATATTCCTTGCCGCCAAGCTGAAGCCTTCCCCGTCCGCTGACAATATAATGGATCAGATAATGGGGCTTTAAGGCCGGGCCAAAGCTGTGAAGTGGCTCTGTCCTTGACAGTCCACAGCAATTCACATATAAGCTTCCGCTTTTTTCTCCGGTAAACTCACGCTGATATGCTTTCTCCACTCCGGTTCCTTTCTGCATCCCTCATTCTGTTCTGCTTCCCTGTTATCTTCTTGCTGCCGCTAGAAGCTCATCCACAGTCGTAAATGCCATGCCAGTCACAGTATCTGCACATCCGTAATAGATCGCGATCCTTCCTGTATCTGCATCTGTCAGTGCTGCACAGGGGAAGGTTACGTTCGGCACATCACCAACACACTCATAATATTCGTGAGGCGCCAGAATATATTCTTTGGATCTCGCCAGTACCTTCCATGGCTTCTCCAGATCCAGAAGTGCCACACCCATACGGTAAACAAAGCCATTGCAGGTCGTGATAACTCCATGATAGATCAGAAGCCAGCCCTCATCGGTCTTGATCGGGATAGGCCCAGGTCCTACCTTGGTGCATTGCCATGCAGACTCATCTCCGGGAATCGGCCCCATGATATGTCTGTGATGTCCCCAGAATTCCATGTCCTTACTGAAGCTGACGAAAATATCACCAAAAGGAGTATGTCCTGTATCACTGGGTCTCGAGAGCAGTGCGTACATACCATTGATCTTCTCCGGGAACAACACACCATTTCTGTTATAGGGAAGAAATGCGTTTTCAAGCTGTACGAATTTCTTGAAATCATAGGTATAGGCTACGCCGATCGTCGGTCCATGATAGCCGTTGCACCATGTGATATAATATCTGTCCTCCAGAAAGCAGACCCTCGGATCATAACGGTATTCCCTGTGAAGGATCTCCTCATCCGCTCCCTCGAAATGGATCGGCTCATCCTCGATCTCCCAGTGAATGCCGTCCCTGCTTCTTCCCGCAAAAATATCCATACTGATAGATCTGCTGTCACAGCGGAATACCCCTGCAAAGCCATTCTCAAATGGAACTACCGCACTGTTAAAAACACTGTTGGAAACCTTATTTCCGTTTCTTCCGATGATCGGATTTTCGCTGTAGCGCCATACCGGCATGGTACATCCCTCCGGCTTGTCCTGCCATGGAATATTTGGCAGTGATTTTCCAATAATCTTACTCATACGTATTCCATCCTTTGGTAATTCTTCTGTTTATTCTGTTACCTTAAGTTCTCCCTGCCACAGTTCCCTGTCCTGATCCATTAGGACAATACGGAACATACCGGATTCTACTACCTTATTCATATCATAATTATACAATGCAAGCTCATCAAAGGCAATCCGTATCCCTGCCTCTTTTTCTTCTCCCGGTTTCAGTCGGATCTTGGTAAATCCCTTCAGTTCACGGACACGGCGTACTACAGAAGCCTGCAGATCTGTGATATACAGCTGGGGAACGCAGAAGCCTTCCCTGTCCCCTGCATTTTTTACCTTAAACTGCAGTTCCACTCCTGTTTTCTGAAGCTGTTCTTCTGTTATTTCCTTTTTCTCCAGCTTTACACCTGTATAGGTATATTCTGTATAATCAAGCCCATATCCAAAGGAAAACAACGGAATCTGCTTCTCATCCAGATAATGCATTGCCTGATAGGAGCTCTTGTAATTATAATAAACCGGCAGCTGTCCGTTTGCTCTCGGAAGGGATACCGGAAGTCTCCCGGACGGATTTACAATACCACGGAGGATCTCCGCAATGGCCTGTCCGCCGCAGGGTCCTGGATAGAAAGATAAAAGAAGAGCATCCGACTCCTTTTCCACTTCATTGATTATCATGGGACGTCCGGCTATAACAACAGTGATCACCTTTTTGCTCTTTGCCCGTACTGCGCGGAACAGCCTCATTTGGGCTTCCTGGATATTCAGCTCTGACCGATCCATGCCTTCCCCGCAGTCCATATATAAGTGATCAGAAAGTCTGGCCGCACCGTTTGCATCAAAGTCAGCCTCTGTAAAGCGGCTGGATGAAGAACCAAGAACCACAACGCTCACATCACATTTTTCCGCTTTTTCTTCTGCTTCCAGAAGCATTTCCTCTGTAGTTTCTGTCAGGTCACTTCCCTTTGCGAAAAGGATCTCTGCTTCCGGATACTGTTTATGAATTCCCTGATAAACAGTAGTTACCGAGTTTTCCCTGACAGGCGGTGTATAATCACCAAGCTGGCTGTAAATATCATCTGCATTTGGGCCAGTGACCAAAATACTTCCGGCATTTTCAAGAGGCAGGCTGTTTTCCCTGTTTTTCAAAAGAATCACAGATTCTCTGGCAAGATTCAATGATTCCGGATACTCCTCATAAGAAAACTCCGGCAGCATATTTTCCTCAACGAATGGGTGTTCAAAGATACCCGCTTCAAATTTCAGCTTCAGGACACGGCGTACCGCCTGATCGATCTCATCCTCTGTGATCAGTCCTTTTCCTACAGCCTCTTCCAGATGGCTGTAGGCTTCGTCCAGAAGCCCGACATCTACACCTGCCCGGAGTGCAAGTCCTGCTGAAACGGTTCCATCACCTGTCATTTTATCAAGCTGATCGATTGCCAGTGCATCTGCCATAACAATGCCATCGAATCCGAATTCATTCCGCAGCAGCTCTGTCAGCAGCTTCCTGTTTGCATGACAGTAGATACCATCGATCTCATTATAGGCAGCCATGACACCCCTTACACCGGCTTTTACTGCACCCTGCATGGCCGGCAGATGGATTTCTCTGAGTTCATGCTCCCCAATTCTTGCTGCACTGGCATTTACGCCACCAGTTGATTCTCCCTGTGCAGCAAAATGCTTGGCTACCACCTGTATACCGCCTTCATGGAGTCCCGTGATCGCTGCTGCCGCCAGATTGCTGCTTAAGAAAGGATCCTCACCATAGCATTCCTCAGATCTTCCCCATCTGGGATCCCGGAGCATATCCAACATGGAGCACAGCGCCAGGTGGGCACCCATACCTTTCAGCTGACTGCCACAGACACGATATGCTTTCCGCAAAAGTTCCGGATGAAACGTTGCACCAGCAGCCAGATTAACCGGAAGAAGATATCCGTCCAGCGCCTGATGCCCGTGAGGACATTCCGAGCTCATCATGACCGGAATATGAAGTCTAGAATGCTCCATTACGTACTTTTGGATCTCATTATACAATTTTATGGCCATTTCTCCGCAAAGACCGTTTTCATAATCTCTCTCCGACCAGGGATCCGAACGGTACAGCCCGTACAGGGCTCCAAGTCCTCCGCAGTTCTCCACCTCTTTATAAAATTCATCCTTCAGGGTAACAGTATCACCCTTTCTGTCATAGATCCGGAATCCATAAAGCTTCTGATTCAGCTGTCCTGCTTTTTCTTTCAGTGTCATTTCCGCAAGCAGCAGGTCAGCACGTTCTCCTGCACTTTTACCGGTATCCATCCACGATCTGTTTTCGCTACTATTTCTGTTCATTTTTCTATATCCTGCAGTTCTGCTTCCAGCAGTTCTCTCCTTTTAAATATTTGTTTTTACTTTTTCATCGCCCAGCCTGTTTACCCTTTCACTGCGCCATCTGAAAATCCCTTGTAGATCCATTTCTGTGCAAATATAAATCCTACAAATACAGGTATACTCACCACGATAATTCCTGCTGCGATCACACTCCATTCTGACGAGTAAGGACCAATAAAGCGGTACAGCACTGTTGACATGACACCTTTTTCTGTTGCCGGCAGATACAGAAATGCTGTATAAAAATCATTATAAATATATGTAATTTTAATAATGCAGGCAGTTACAATCGCCGGTTTTAACATCGGGAGCAGAATATTCCAGTAAATCCTGAAGTAGGAACAGCCTTCCATTAATGCAGACTCATCTACAGAAATAGAAATCTGATTCAGATACTGTCTGTATAGATACAGGCTTACAATATCCACTCCGGAATAAAGGATGACAACGCTGAACAGGTTATTAACAAGACCCACTCTGGCAAAATCCTTGAAAATGATCAGATGCACGATAATACCCGGCACAAAGGAAGCCATCATATAAAATCTGTCAATAAATCCCTTGCCCTTAAACTGGAAGCGGGACAGGCAGAAGGCAACCATTGTGCACAATACAGTAGATATGATGCAGGCAAATACTATAATAAAAATAGTATTTACAAATCCTCTGAGCAAATTTCCCTATTTGTGCCTGACAGTGTTGTAAATTTTACTTCTTTTAATTCAGGGTGAAGCTTCTTGAATTCATCCACAATAGGAACAATATTTTCTTCATAGAAATCTTCCGGATAATGGAATGCAAGAGACAAGGTAACATCTCCTGCTGCCGTACTGTCATCTGCTGCCTCTGTTTCCTGTGTTTCTGCTGCAGTGCTGTCAGTTTCTGTTGCTGCACCGGTACTGCTTCCGCATCCGGCAAGTGTTGTCATAACCATTGCTGCAGTCATAATCGCTGCAATCCATTTTTTCTTCATTATGATACCCTCCCTTTGGTTCATTTTTATTTGGATTGACTTTATTAAACACCATATCAGTCCTTTTTTCCTCTTTCATGTTGACTATGTTTTATGGTATATTGATCTTCCCTTTTTTTGAATTTCCTATTGATAATTTTTATGCGAACACTTATTTTATAGGTAATCTTTTTTATTGAAGGAGAGAATGATTCATGCTACCTATCTTTCTGAAACTTGCAAAAGAAGAATATGATTTTGGTCCCCGTGCCCTGTACCAGACAAGTGTTGCTGATACTTTTCCAGATCATTATCACGATTTTTATGAGGTCTTTCTGGTAACTTATGGCAAAGCTGTTCACAGCATCAATAATTCCCAGCAGCTCCTGTCCCAGGGAAGTCTTGTCTTTATACGCCCTAATGATGTCCACAGCTACGCTGCCATTAACTATTTTGATTTCAAGATCATTAACATCGGGTATTATATAAGTGAAATCGCCCCCGTTCTTTCATACCTTGGTATTTCCCCTTCTGTCATTGACTCTCCTCTGCTTCCTATTCACCTTAAAATAGAAGGAAAACAGTTTGATCATCTGCGTGATATGCTTTTAGAGCTCGCTTCCCTGTACCCCAGCCAAAAATGCCGCCCCTTATTCCGTTCCTTCGCTTCTGAACTCTATTATCCTCTGCTTGGCGAAGAAACAGAATTTGTCCATACAAGAACTCAGCTGATTCCGGACTGGCTCTACAAGCTGGATATTGAAATGAGCAAACGTCACAATTATATCCAGGGGCTCCCAAGGCTCATGGAATTATGCAACTATTCTCAAGCCCACGTGATCCGCTCCTTTCAGAAGTATTATAAGATGTCTCCCACGGAGTATATCAACAGTAAGCGTATGGTATATACCTGTGAGCTGATCCTTTCTAATAAGTACAGCATTACTGAGATCTGTTATCAGTGCGGATTTAATAACCTGAGTCATTTCTATAATGTATTTCACTCTATTTATCACTGCACTCCAAAGGATTTTGCCGCAAGGCATATGTAACAAAACTTATCAATACAGCATAATAAAAAGCGCATAGAGTAAAGGTGAATTTTTTACTTCTGTTATACACTGAAATCAGTCTCATTAATCTATTTTTCAGAACTGCAGGATAACAGAATTATATGACAGGAGATCTATACAATGAATAGAAAACATATCCAAGATACCTTTGATTATTTTTTACATTTTACCGAAATTTACCGCACAAATGAGAACAAGTATCTCCGGGAGGCACGCATACTGAAGCTTCAGATTCCGCACATTCTACAGGATTTCCAGAAGGGAGATCTTCTTGCTGGCAGTATTCACCACACCTTTATTGGCTTCAGTCCGCAATATGGCGGCAAATACATTTACTTTTTTGAAGAGGATCAGGCAAGAAAACTTCTTGACGATAATAGGGAATTCCTGTCCCGGATTGATGAAATAGAAGCTGCCATTGCTTACTGGCATACAGAACGTACTCTGTACAAGCTGAATGATCGTTTTGCATCAAAGCATGGTCATCTCGATCCATATCAAAAGGCTGTACACAGACTGGGGGAAGAAGGGCGCCTTGGCGTTTCCAGCATTCCTGATGGCCGTCTTGCCCTCACCATACCCGATTTGGACAAGCTTCTTCAGCTTGGACTTCACCATCTTTATGAAGAAGCTGCACTGAAGGATCAGACAGATCCTTTTATCCAGGCTCTGCTGATCACGATTACTACAGTTGAGGATGCCATTGATTTCTATAAATATCAGCTCTGCAGCCTTTTGGAAAAGGATCCCGATAATACAGAGCTGCGCCGTATTTACGCTGACCTCAGCCGCATCCGTTATCAGAAACCAAATACTTTTTTAGAAGCCCTGCAGCTTTTCTGGATCTATGCTGTGATATCTGACCTGATGAATTATGGCCGTATGGATATTTATCTTGGCGATTTCTATGCTACAGATCTTCAGCAGGGCATTATTGATGAAGAAACAGCTATCAGCTATCTTACTGATCTTTATAGAAAGATCAGGCGAATCGGCAAGATCCATGACGCCCGCATCATCCTTGGCGGCCTTGGACGAAGAAATCCCCAGAATGCAGATCAGCTTGCTCTTCTCCTTATGGAAACCACCAGACGGACAAAAGAGGTTATCCCCCAATTGACATTACGATGCTACGAGGGTATGAACCAGACTGTTTTTGACAAAGCCCTTCAGGTAAATGCCGAAGGCTGCTCCTTTCCGATCCTGTACAGTGACGATACCAATATTCCCGCTATCCAGAAAGCCTTTCAGGTAAATCTGGACGATGCCATGAGCTATATTCCGGCCGGCTGTGGTGAATATATTCTGGAGGGGCGGAGTGTGGGGACTCCAAACAGCTCCCTGAATCTGTTGAAAGCACTGGAGCTTGCCCTTCATCACGGCAGAGATATGTATTATCAGGTACAGGCCGGTCCCGACACTGGTGCTGTAGAGGATTTTGCAACCTTTGAAGATCTCTGGGATGCCTTTACTGCACAGATAGATCCTGAGCTTACTCTTGTAGCCTTTGCAGAAAAAGACTGTTACGATATCATTGCCGAAAATGCCGGGTGTCTTCATCTGAGTCTTTTGATGCACGACTGTCTGGAAAAAGGTAAACCTCTTTTAGAAGGTGGTGTCCGCTATTTTCACGGCATGACTGAAATCATGGGTATGATATCTGCCGCTGACAGTCTTACCGCAATCAAAACCCTTGTTTATGACAGGCAGATCATGAGTTTAAAACAGCTTGTAAGTATACTGGATGCCAATTTTGAAGGCTATGAAAAGGAGCGCAGGCTTATGCAGTCCTGCCCCAAGTACGGAAACGACAATGATGAAGCCGACCGCATGGCAATCCGTGTCTTTAACTATATCGCAAAGGCCAGCCTCGCCCTTACAGATCAGACCGGCCTTGATAAATACATAATGGTCAGTGTCAATAATAGTGAAAGCGCTGTCTGGGGCAATGTCACCATGGCATCTGCCTGTGGAAGGAAAAATGGAGAAGCTCTTGCCAATGCCAACGGGGCTTCTATTGGCTGTGACAGAAGTGGTGCCACCGCACTTTTAAATTCCATGCGCAAATTTGATCACTCACTGCATGCCGGCGTGATTAATAACATCCGTTTTACAAAAGAACTGTTTACAGACCAGTTTGATAAAATGAAACAGCTTATCCAGGCATTTTTCATGAATAATGGCAGTCAGCTGAATCTGATGGTAATTGGAAAGGATGACCTGATCAAAGCCAAGGAGCATCCCGAGAAATATCAGAACCTGATTGTCAGGATCGGTGGCTTCAGTGCCCGCTTTGTAGAACTGGATCCCATCGTACAGGAAGAAATTATCAGACGTACTACGTTTGCTTCCTAGATTGTGAGGAAATATGGGTATTATTTTTGATATACAGAAATTCTGTCTCCACGATGGTCCTGGGATCCGCACCACTGTTTTTCTGAAGGGCTGCAACATTCGCTGTCTCTGGTGTCATAATCCGGAATCGTTCCAAAAGCAGCCGGAACTTTCCTACACAGCTTCCAACTGCATTGGCTGTGAGCGCTGTACTACTGTATGTCCGGTTCATGCACACTCTTTTGATGAAAACGGACATCATATAGACCGTTCTCTGTGTACTGCCTGTGGCACCTGCGTACAGGAATGCCTAACAAATGCCCTGAAGATTTTCGGCATGGAACGCAGTGTACAGGATATCCTTTCAGAAGTGGTAAAGGATCGGCCTTATTTTGAACAGAGCGGTGGCGGCATCACAATCTCTGGCGGAGAACCTACTACGCAGTACGATTTTCTGCTTGAGCTTCTCACCGAAGCAAAGAAAGAAAATCTGCACATCTGTCTGGAAACCAATGGCATCGTTGCACCGGCACGATTTCGGGAGCTTACCCATTATGTGGATCTGTTCCTGCTGGACTATAAAGCTACTGGTGCTGGACTCCACAGGCGGCTGACAGGTGTTGATAATCACCTCACGCTGGAGAACCTTGCATATATGAATGAGATCCATCATCCTCTCATTCTCCGCTGCCCCATTATTCCCGGCTGTAACGATACAGAAGAGCATTTTTCTGCTATACGTCATTTACAGGAATCCTACTCCTGTATCCAATCCTGTGAGATCATGCCCTATCACTCCCTTGGCAGCTCCAAACGGGAACAGCTTGGCAGGGATTATTCCCTTTCTTCCCTTCCTGATGCCAGTATGGAGCAGAAGGCTTTCTGGAACTATGCTGCCAGCAATCCATCTATGTGCTGACAGATTATCATGGACAGTCAGTCACGATCTGGCTGTCCATCAGATTTATTTTTTCCTCTTGTTATTCTCCTCCTTATTCTTTATACTGTTATTAAAAAGCTTTTCGCAGGAGATTAACAAAATTATTATGAAACATTACTATAAATATTTTCTTCCGTTCTTCCTCATTCTGGCATTCCTTGTTACTTTCCTTACAGGCTGTGCTCCCTCCGCTGAGATGCTTGCGGCCGCACAGGATAAATATACAGAACTTGTACAGATCCATAATGAAGTAGTAGAGGTCCATAAGGAAGTAGATGATACCTCCTATGATGATGCTCTTTCCGTCCTGCAGGATGACCTGAATACCATACAGTCCTATAACCTGAAAGACATGTCAGAGAAGGAGATCACCCTGCTGATGTCTACAATGGATACGCTGATCGCATCCTATCAGGATTATCTTGCGCAGCTTGGAAATACAAAAAAAGAAGAGGATGCCGCCGAACTGACAGCTATTCCTCTTTCTCTGACCAATAATACTTCTTTTTCTTTTATCATGATCTCCCTGTACCAGGGAGACAATATGGACGCCAGAATCAATATTCTGGACGGACTGGATGATCTTTCCCCCTCCCAGTCCATGACCGGCCTGCAGATTGAGAAAGATGCAGCAAATACACCATGGATGCTTACCCTTGAAACTTCTGACGGTGTTACCTATGACATAGGGCTTCCTGTAGACAGCTACACAGAAGAAGGAGTACACCTTTACCTTACTTATGATGCTGATTCGGATACGCTCTCTGTGTAAGCAGGAAGCGTATCCATTTTATCAGTTATACCATAGTCCTCAGCACGTGGGTTGTAAAATTAAAATCAAGAAATGAGGAAGGTATAAAAATAGTCGATAAATTGGAATGAAGGAAAAACTGGGTACACCTACAGAAAAACGTCCGGCAGAGATCAGAGAAAGGAAAATATATGGTCATTAGAAATGGATACCGTTGTCGATGGTCAGGGAATCGGTAAAGCCTGTTTGCTTGTACTTTCTGAAAGAATGACAAGGGAAGAAATTGTAATCAAGATCAAGAATAAAAAGGCAAGTTCTGTAGTTCATGCTCTAAACATGCTTGAAAGAAAACTTGGATCAAGAAAGTTCCGTGAAAAGTTCAAAATCATTACCTGTGATAATGGCTGTGAGTTCATGGACGCAAAGGGAATTGAAAAAAGCCGGTATACTAAGGGTAACCGGACAACGCTGTACTACTGCCCCCCAGAAAGAGGTTACCATGGTGCAGGACTGGATCAATAACTATCCCCGTAAAATCTTCGGTGGTTTAAGCAGTAACCTGTACCGGGAATCACTCAGCTTGGTAGCTTAATAACAATCAAATTTCATAGTACACAGTACGTCTATTTTTTATGCTCAAAAATACCTGCCCTGTACCATTGTTGTGATTATGTACAAAAGAAGAGCCTGATTTTGCTTCTGATCAGAAACAAAACAGGCTTTTTTCTTGTATAAAAGTGCCAAAAATCAAGGGAAATTATACAATGAGATCATGCCCTATCACTCCCCCTGCAGATCCAAATGGGAGCAGCTTGGTATGGACTATACGCTCTCCTCCATACCTGATGCTGACACAGCGCAGAAAACAGCCTGAAATCTGCTACTCACAGATAAATCCTGATACTTCTTTTCTCAGTGTTTCTGCAACGCTTACGTTCTTTTCTACCGATTCGTTGATATTGCCCATATGACCTGCCAGCTCTGCGGTATATTCTGTAGCGTTGTCCACCCTATGGGCACTCTGTGTCACCGCATCCGACACACTGTCTGCCGCAGATGCGATTCCATTGGCAGCATGCAGCAGATTCTCAGCAACCTGCTGCAGCTCCATCATCATTTCGTTCATCTGGCTCGCATCTTCACTATAATTCTTTCCTGATTCTACCATACCACAATATGCCTGCAAAACATCCTCATGTACAAAATTCAGCATTTTCCCTGCCTGATCTGATAGATTTTGTACAGAATCCATCACAAACCTGCTGATATTCTGAATATCATTAGCCGTATTCCTACTGTCATCTGCCAGCTTCCGGATTTCGTCTGCAACAACAGCAAACCCCTTGCCTGCCTCGCCAGCTCTGGCCGCCTCAATGGAGGCATTCAATGCCAGCAGGTTTGTCTGCGCAGAAATCGAAAGAATCTCATTTGTAAGTTCCTTGATTTTCTCTGCCTGCTTACTTTGCTCAATCGCGATCGTTAGCTCATCCGATATACGCAGTATAATATCATTTGCAGAATCCTCACTGGCGGCTGCACTTTCCTTCATAGCATCCGCCCTCTTACGGATGCTGTCTACACGCTCCAGTCCTTCTCCTGTCTTATCTGCCATAACCGAGATATTTCCACGGATACTGTCAATGTTCTCCGTAATATCAGAAACCGTGGCAGATACTGTTGCCATGCTTTCTGCCAGCTGCTGCATAGTCTCAGAAGTATTCGTAATCTTATCTCCGGCTGAACGGACGCCATCATCTACATACGCAGCCATACGCTCCAGATCCTCAGATCCATCCTTCATCTTATTAATCAGCTTCTTTAGCACATTGATAAACTGATTGAAGCTTTGCACCATCTGCCCAACCTCATCACTGCTGCGCACACGGATATTCCTTGTCAGATCACCTTTCCCCTGGTCGATTTCCTCAATCATGACTAGCAGCTCCTTCGTTGCTGTCCTCATCGGGTGGACAATGCCAATCATAATGATCAGGATACCGGCAATCCCAACAAACATGGACAATATCGTCATTGTCCTGCAGATCGTAGATGCTGACTCATAAATTCCGCGTGCGGTACCGGTAGCCTCCTCCATCTCCTGCATACTTTCTTCACGCAGCACCGCAATATCTGCCTTTACATCATCCATCTTGACACGGATCGCATTAATCTGAAGTGTTACCTCTACGGCTTTTCCCTTATCATAATTTGCCATGGTATCATCCATGCTGGCTAAAATACCATTGACACCATCTGATATATCAGAAATCAACTTCGTGTCGTTGCTGACAGACGAAAGCTTTTGTATCTGACTGATGATCTCTTCACGGTTTACTGTATAGTCATCCTGTGACTCTTCATGGCTCTTAGATCCCGGCATCGTTGCCATGAAACGGTAAAAATCCTTCTGTACTGTCTCAAGCATCTGCTGGATACTGTACATCTGCTGCATAGCAGGAACCTTACTGTCGGTAATCTCCTCAATAGAATGATTCATCCGCTTCATCGCCCGGAAATTGATCAGGTTGGTTGCGGCTGCCGCAAATACCATCAACAGAAGGATCGCAATCAGCCGGACCGCTATGCTATGCACTCCTACCGTCTTATTTTTACCAGTCTGCTGTAATGCTTTTCCTTTTTTCAATCGTTTTTCATCATTGCCCATAGATATCCTCTCTCCATCGACATAACCTCTTCGCCGTGTCCCATATGCCGTTTTACCATTTATACCAATGTTGGTATATAGCTGGTCAGATAGTCTGCTAATATTTTATGACTCTCAAGACTCAGATGCATATAATCGTACGGATACATTTCCATTCCCGGAATGCTTCCGGCATCCAAAAAGCTGCAATGCAGCCGTTCCGCCACTTCACGATATTCATCTGCAATATGCAGGGATCTCTCGACACAGTGTGTCCCCATCTCTCCCGCAACCATTGTGTCTGCATACCCCGGATGGATCGGCGGCGGAGCAATGATCAGTACTCGTGGCTCCCCTCTCCATGCAGCATGCGTATCGATTGCCTTCTGCGCCAGACGTTCCATTCCTTTGGCAATAATAAATGCGTTTGCATTGAAACGATCCTTGGTATCGTTTGTTCCAAGCATGATCATCAAAAGATCCAGCGGTTCATGCGACATCATACAGGGGTAAATTGCATTGAGACCACATAATCCTTCAAATACAGGATCTTCAAAGCTGGTCGTTCTGCCACTCAGTCCTTCTTCGATCACATAATACGCATCGCCCAGCTGTTTTTGCAGCAGTGATGTCCATCGCTCCTGCCTTGTAAAACGTCCGCCTGTTTTTGAATTATATCCATGTGTATTAGAATCCCCAAAACATAAAATATTTTTTTGCTCCATAGTCCTGTCCTCCATCTTTTTATACGAGCTTTGACGCCAGAGAAACCGCACCGATCATACCTGCACTGTTAGAAAGCATTGCCGGAACGATTTGCACGCCGCGAAGCCCCGGTGCCACGCGTTCAAGTGTTTTCCGACGGACTTCTGTAATCACATAGTCCTGCACCATAACACCGCCTCCCAGAATAATCCTCATCGGATTAAAGATACTGATCAATGTCACCAGACCTGTACAGATATCGTCAATCCACAGATCCACCTGGCTCCTGATCTCTGCCCGATGCAGATTAGCAAAAATCTTCCTGCCGTTATCCAATGTCCCGTCAATCAGCTTTACCCGTTTGACCAATCCCGTTGTGGATGCACAACGCTCATAACAGCCTGCCAGCAGATCATCTGCAGTTGTAAGCTCAGGATGAATGACAATACCTCCAAAGCTGCCCGCTGAAAAAGAGCTTCCCGCATAGACGCTGCCGGCAATCACGATGCTTCCGCCAACACCGGTTCCATAGGTAAGGCAGAGGAAATCCGGATTGCCCTTTGCCGCACCCTTCCATAGCTCCCCCAGTGCAGCAGCATTCACATCATTCTCAACAGCTACCGGAACCAAAAATTCCTCCTCCAGCATCCGTTTGACCTGCATACCGGTATATCCCGGAATATTACTGTTTGCATAATAAATGCTTCCGTCATCCGTATTTACTTCTCCGGCAGTACTGATTCCGATCGCTGCATAATCACGATAAGAACGGATCAGCTCCCTGACACGTTCCATCATATGCACCGCCCCCAGCGCTGCCTGTGTATCCGTTTCCTTCGTCTGCTCCAGACTGCTTCCGTTCCAAAGCCCTGATTTAATAGAGGTTCCACCAATATCTATCGCCAATATATTCATGCAGCTTCTCCTATTGGATCGCAGAGATAAATCTCGCTGTGATCTCTGCCGGTCTTGTGATCGCTCCGCCTACAACAAGCGCAAAGGCTCCCGCGTCCAGGGCTTTCTTCGCCTGCTCCGGATAATGGATATGTCCCTCTGCAATGATTTTTGCCGGGCATTTTTCTACCAGCTGCGCAATAAAATTGTAATCAATATCATTACAGCCCTGTGTCTCCGGCGTATAGCCACGCATCGTTGTACCAATAAAATCCGCTCCAGCCAGGGCACATGCGATACCCTCTTCGATCGTTGCGCAGTCTGCCATCACCAGCTGCTCCGGATATTTCTCTTTAATTGCCTCTATAAACTGAGCCGCTGTGCTGCCATCAGGTCTTAAAGCAGATGTACCCTGTACTGCAATAATATCTACACCACATGCCGCCAGCTCATCGACCTCCTTCATCGTCACCGTGATATACATGGGTGTTCCCTCGTAATCTTTTTTGATGATCCCAATAACCGGAAGATCTACTGCTTCCTTGATCTGCATAATATCCCTCACCGTATTCGCACGGATACCAACTGCACCAGCCTCTGCTGCCGCCTTCGCCATTAACGGCATCACGCCGCCCTCTTTCGTGTAAAGCGGCTCATGCTCCAATGCCTGGCAGGATACGATCAATCCTCCCTTTATCTGACTAAAAACTGCCTGTTTGTCCATTTTAATACCTCTCTCCTTAATCAGAGAAAACCTAAGGCATATGCCTTAGGATATCTCTATTTTTACGACTGCCTTACGCACATGTGAACTCACACTGCTTATACAGCTTGGTTTATGAAATTCATACGGAAGAAATAATGCAAATCTGCCATTCCCCAAAATACCCATGCTATGCGCCGGGCCGGATACAAAACCAATATCCGCCGCCTCATCAAACTCCGCCGCCGGTCTGCCTTCCATGGTCAGTTCCCAATATTCACTTCCTGTTATATTGATCTGAAGATCCGCATACCGTTTATGATATTCATAAACAGCACCTTCAGCCTCCCGCAGATCTGCTTCCATCACATTGACAAACACGCGTGATCCATCTATCTGTGTCGTTCCATTCGGAAGCTCATTGAGATTACAGCCCGCCAGAAAGTCGATCGCTGTATCAAGATTTTTGTATAACCCACGATATTGCCCCAAACGCAGGATTGAATCTGTAATCATGCTTTTCCCCCGGTTAATTTAAGTCATTTATAGCAGCCTCGATCATGGACTGCGCCTGCGCAACCACTGCTTCATCCGCCGGTGCCAGTGATGCCAGCGGAAGACGTACGCTTCCAAGCTCCAGTCCATACATTCTGCGAAGAATCTCCTTTTGCACTGCATAAAGATTACCCTTTGCTTCGCACATCTTGAAAATAATCGCATTTGCTTTATTCTGGATCGTCAGTGCATCTGAAAGGTTATTGGCGCGGATCAGCTCATCCATTTTTAAGTATAGCTCCGGCATCACCGCATAAGTTCCACCAATCCCTCCATCAGCGCCGATCGCGCGTCCGGATACAAACTGTTCATCCGGTCCATTGAATACAACAAATCCGTTCTCGCCGCGCGCCTTTATCCCAGCAGCTTTAAACTGATGGATATCTACAGTTGGCATAGACGAATTCTTAACAGCAATTACATTTGGATTTTTCAGCATCTCCTGAAACAGACTCATCGTCAGAGCCGTTCCCGCAAGCTGGGGAATATTATAAATGACAAAATCAAGCTCCGGTGCCGCCTGACTCATTGCATTCCAATAATCTGCGATCGCATATTCAGGCAAATGGAAATAAATTGGCGGAATGGATGCGATTGCATCCGCTCCCACGCGCTGTGCGTGCGCTGCCAGTTCTACACTGTCCGCTGTATTGTTGCAGCCAACATGTACGATCACTGTCAGTTCCCCTTTTGCTTCATCCATAACAGCTTCCAACACTTTTTTTCTCTCATCCACATGCTGGTAGATGCATTCACCTGATGAGCCGCCCACGTAAACGCCCTTTATCCCTTTGGAAATAAGATGACGCGTCAGTGTGCGAACGCCGTCAGTTGAAACTTCTCCATGCTTGTCATAGCAGGCATAAAATGCCGGAATGACATTCTGATATTTTCTAATGTCCCTCATTTTTGTCACCTCTATTGAATACTAAAAATATAATCGATCAACCTTTTACAGCGCCCATCGTAATTCCCTTTGTAAAGTATTTCTGGAACAGCAGGAATACAATAATGATCGGCACAGCAGCCAAAGATGCTCCAGCCATGATCAAACCAAAATCAGTCATGTTCTCTGCCTGCAGCTTTGCAATACCAAGTGAAATGGTTAGATTCTGCGTACTTGACAGCATGATCAGCTGCATAAAGTAATCATTCCAGCTGTTGATAAATGTAAAGATCGCAAGCGCACCGACACCCGGTTTAACCATCGGGAATACAATGGACAGGAAAGTCTTTGCCTCAGATGCTCCATCAATTCTGGCTGCCTCCAGCATCTCCGTGGGAATTCCTTCCGAGAACTGTTTCATCAGGAATACACCAAACGGCCATCCTACGATCGGGAATATTGCTGCCCATAAAGTATTATACAGCTTTAAGCTGGACATCTCCCGGAGCAGCGGGATCAGAATCACCTGTTTTGGAAGCGCCATTGCACACACGATCAGTGTAAATAAGAATCCACGTCCTATGAATCTTTTTTTCGCAAGTGCATATCCTGCCATTGCAGAAGTGATACAGGTTAATACCATAGATACAACCGCCATGAACACTGTGTTCAACAGCCAGCGGATCGCAGCCGGTGCAACCGGTCCGACAATACAAAGCTGCTGTCCTGCAAAAAGACGGCTAAAAGGAATGTTGACCTGAAATACCGGTGCCGTCTGACGGCTGAATAGCTTCTGGTAATTAGCCAGAGTCCACTCCCTTGGCCACCAGATCGGTGTCGTTGAATTGATTGCCGCACTTGTTTTAAATGAGCCGGTAATGATCCAATATAAGGGGAATGTAAATAATATTGCCAAAATGATGATTATAAGCACACTGATCACTTTATAGGCTGAAGGACGCTTTAAATTTTTTCCATTTTCCATCTCCGATATCCTCCTTCCTAATCATTGCTGCTGCCCATCTTAAACTGAATGGCTGACAGGATAGCGATGATAATCGCAAGCACAACACCCATCGCATCGCCATATCCATAACGATAAAGCTTAAATGCAGAATAATAAATGTAGTACATGATCGTATCTGTACTGTGGTTTGGTCCACCGGAGGTCAACAGCTGGATCAATGCAAAGCACTGGAAACTGTTGATGGTTGTGATAACCACAATATACAGTGTTGTCGGCATAATCTGTGGCCATTTAATCTTCCAGAAGGCCTGCAGATGTGTTGCCCCATCCACATTTGCTGACTCTATCAGAGATGCGTCTACGTTGCCGAGTGCAGAAACATAAAGCACGATCGGCTGCCCCACAGATGTAGTGAGAAGGATCAGGATAATACAGCCCAGCGCATATCTGGCATCTCCAAGCCAGTTAATATTCTGGTCAATAAGTCCCATTTTATTACCCAGATAGTTAAAGATCCCATAATAATTATTAAACATCCACTTCCATACAACTGTTACAGCAACAGAACCGGTAACAACAGGAAGGTAGAATACTATTCTAAATAATGAAGTTGCCCACCCCTTTAATTCAACAATCACGGACGCTACCCACAAAGAAAAGATGCAGGTAAATGGCACGGATACCACTACAATAATAAAGGTATTTTTTAATGCACCTAAAAAGATTTTATCCTGAAACAGCTCCCTGTAATTTGACAGGCCAATGAACACATCCTTTGCGTTCATCGTAGAATCAAAAAAGCTTGTCCATACGCATAATACAATCGGGAAAATCACAAAGCCGAGGAAGAAAATCAGGCTTGGAAGTAAAAACAGATATGCATCGGCCGTTTCCTTTCGCACCAGTGCACGACTGCGTTTTGATGGTTTCACCTCTGATTTCATGAAAAGCACCATCCTTTCAACTTTTTCTCGAAAAATCCCCCTCCTCTGGAATTCCTTTGAGAAGGGGGATTCGTGTCAAATACGATTACACGAACCTGCCTTACTTGGCAGCGGCCGCATTTGCTGTTGCAACAAACTCATCTACAGCTGCCTTAACATCCGCACCAGAGCCTACCTGCTGTAACATATTCCACCAAGCAGTACGAGCCTCTGCCCAGCCCGGTGTTACCTGATAGTAATCACCAAGATACTGCATCAATGTGCTATAAGCGCTCATAGTCGGAACATCGCCGTAAAGGTTTGTTAGATCAGAACCGGCTACAGCATCACGTACCGGGAAGTATGTAGAAGAAAGCACTGCTGAAGGTGTTCCTTCTGCGCTGTCAGCCATGTACTGGATAAAGATCTTAGAAGCTGCAATCTTGTCAGCATCTCCATTGTCAAATACTCCAAATCCCCAAATACCACCGCAAAGCTTCGTATCGGCAGCTTTCTCTGAAGGGAATGCCATAAACAGAACCTCATCACCGTTATTGGTGAATCCAGCATCGTTGCTTTCATCGGAATAAAGCTGCATAGCGATATTCCAGCAGAATGCTACATTTAACTGTCCCTGACGGAACAGATTGATCTCGTCACCACCCTGAAGTGATGCATCAAAATTCAGTCCCTTTGTATTTGCAAGTGTTTCGATAGCCTTTACATTTGCTTCATCATCTGCTGTGTATTTTGTATGGCCGGCATCTGTAAATGTTCCACCATAGAGGTTGTTGATCAAAGCTCTTGTACCCTGATCTCCACCTTGTCCTCCACAGAAAACAGCACCAACTGTCTGTCCTGTGTAGTCATATACAGCCTGAATGGCTTTTAAGAAGTTTTCTGTTGTCCATGTATGAGTTTCCTCATCTACATACTGCATTGCACCAGCTTTCTCAAATACAGTTTTGTTGATCGCCATACAATGAGCTGTCATACACAGAGGATACTCAAAGAGCTTTCCATCAGATGTCTGGCAGGCTGACAATACAGATGCGTAAATCTCCGATTTACCTGCGTCATCTAAAATGTCTGAAAGATCTACCATCAGACCCTTTGCACCCCAATTTGCCACAAGACGTTCCGGTCCTTCCATAATAAGATCCGGTGCCTGTCCACCTTCAATCGCGGTATTGACCTGATCATCACCATTTGCATAATCCAGATACTCAACAGATACATGAATGTCCGGATACTCTTTATTGAAATCAGCCAGCATAGAATCAACAGTTGCTGAATCTCCCCAGTTACCGATCGGATAAGTCCATAAAGTGATATCTGCACTTACTGAATCACTGGTCTCCTCTTCAGCAGTATCTTCTGTCTCCTGCTTGTCAGGAGCAGCTTCTGCTTCCTGCTTATCAGGAGTATTGGCAGGCTTTTCACCCGTTGCCTCTACTCCGCATCCAGCCATAAGGCCGGCAACCATTGCACCTACCATAATGGTAGAAATCAATTTCCTTTTCATAGTTACCTCTCCTTTTCTTCTTTTCATTGTCCACATAACAAGTGTTTCATCGTTATTTCATTTTAGAAAATAATTTTCATTTTGTCCATATGCACTTTTCACAATTACCATTATTATTTATGTACATTTTTACTATTGACCTGATTATCTATTTGTGCTTTTGTATGTTTTGCATATCTTACTGGTTTTTGTTTCATTTCAGAATGAAAATTATTTTCAAAATTAAGAATTTCACTATTGTCTTGTGTTTTCTTTTCTTATATAATGATGTTGATATATACTCAACCCAAATCAAAGGATGACTATCATGGCACATAAAAACTTTTGGGATCTGCTGCACGAAAAGCAGTTATCTCTTACAAAATCTGGTATCATCATTGCCGAATATCTGATACAGCACCCAGAGGAAGCACAATTTCTGTCTATTTCTTCGCTTGCCAGAAATTGCAACATGGCAGAAGCAACGATCTATCGTTTCTGCAAGCAGCTTGGCTTTGAGGGCTATAATGAAATGAAGATCGCATTGGCTCAGGCAAATGCTGCTCCAATTTCGGCTTCCGTTTCATATGATCTGGATTTTTCAACAGATACCGCTGCTTTGTGTGAAAACATAAATCTGTCCTTTCAGTCTGCCATCGCAAGCACACTGAGTCTTCTAAGTCCGGAAGCGGTAGATCAGGCCGCCCTGCTTTTACAGCGTGCCAGAAATGTGTATTGTATGGGACAGGGTGGAAGCCTGATCCTCGCTCACGACATTTGGGCAAGGCTCTCTACGATCTCAAACAAATTTCACACCTGCGGAGACAATCACCTGCAGGTTTTGACCGCGAGTCTGACGAGTTCTGAAGATGTGATATTATTTGTTTCCTATTCCGGTGCAACCCGTGACATGATGGATACGCTTTCTATTGCGAGGAACACCGGTGCAAAGATCATTTTGATCACTCACTACGCAGATGCACCCGGAACCGCTCTTGCGGATGTGGTTCTGTTATGCGGTGCACTGGAAGCCCCCCTTGATGGCGGCAGCATTCCGATCAAGGTTGCCGAACTCTTTGTTGCTGAAGCCTTGATCCTCCGGTATTCACTTGACAATCGTGAGCTGGTAAATATCTCCCGCATTAAAACCAGCGCCGCTGTTGCGACCAAATTGTTATAGATATCAAAGATTAAAAAGCTTTTCAGGAGATTAACAGCACAACTATGATACATTTTTATAAGCATACCCTTCCATCCCTTCTTATCCTTTCATGCCTCTGTATCCTTCTTTCAGGCTGCAGCCCCTCTGATGAAGTGCTGTCCGCCGCGCAGGGCAAGTATGCCGAGCTTGTAGAGATCCACAACGAGGTGGTAGAAGCTCATCGTGAGGTGGAGGATAATTCCTATGACGAGGCTCTTTCCGTTCTGCAGGATGACCTGAACACCATTCAGTCCTATAACCTGAAGGATATGTCAGAGGAAGAGGTCACCCTGCTGATCTCCACCATGGATACACTGATCTCATCCTATAATGAATATCTTTCCCAGCTTGACACAACAAAAAAAGAAGAGGATGCCGCTGAACTGACTGCCATTCCTCTTTCTCTTACCAATAATACATCATTTACCTTTGATCTGATCTCCCTGTATCAGAAGGACACCCCGGGAGCCCGCATCAATATCCTATCCGGACTTGACAGCCTCTCTCCCACGCAGTCCCTGACAGGACTCCAGATCGAAAGAAATGCAGAAAACACTCCCTGGATGCTCACACTGGAAAGCGCAGATGGTGTTACTTATGATATCGAGCTTCCCGTAGATACCTATACAGAAGACGGTATCCATCTCTATCTTGACTTTGACCCCGAAACCGACAGCATCACTCTCTGACCGGTTCCGGGTTTGCCAATTATCCTTACCTTTCCACGACCTTCCTACAGGTAATACAAAAGGGTACTACAAAAGGTTGCATTTTTCGTTGACTTTCTGATCCTTCTGTGGTATGATAACATCTGTTCGTGAGAATTATAATAACATATCTGATATGCGGGTGTAGTTCAATGGTAGAACACCAGCCTTCCAAGCTGGATACGTGGGTTCGATTCCCATCACCCGCTCTTTGCATGCACTTTTTTATCCTGATGCCCATATACATTCAGCAGGTATTCATGGCGCTCCCGGCGCATTTGTTTACTCTGCACCATCCAAAAGAAAGGAAGCTTTCCTATGAAACATAATTTACGTACTACCCTTCCTGCCCTGACAGGCGCTGTAGTTCTTTCTCTGTCAGCCGCTCCGTTACTCTCGGTAAACGCAGCTCCTGCTGCACAGACAGCATCTGTCGGTACACTTTCCCAGATCACAGACTATTCAGCCGTATTTGACGCTGATTATTACTATCAGACCTATCCGGATCTACAGGCTTCCATTGGCAATGATCCTGCCGCCCTGCTTTCTCATTTCATTAAAACCGGGATGGCAGAAGGACGGAACGGCAATTCCCAGTTCAATCTGAAGGCTTATATGTATCAGAACCCTGATCTGATGGCCGTTTACGGTACAAATCTTCCCTCTTATTATCGTCATTACATTACCAATGGCAAGGCAGAAAGCAGAAAAGCTGTCTTTGATACCGGCAAAGGTCTGGCTGAGGGCATCCTTGGCAGTTATACGACAACCTTTGATACCTCAGAAGACCGTGCCACTAACGTGATCCTGTCCGCTTCCCGTATTAATGGACTTGTGATTCCTGCCGGCGGACGTTTCTCCTACAGCACTTCCGTAGGTACCAGAACCACTGCAAACGGTTATGTGGAAGCGCCTTCCTTTGCCAGCGGCAGAGTGGTTACCAGTGTAGGCGGAGGTATCTGTCAGGTATCCTCTACTCTGTATGCAGCCATGGTAGTTGCTGATATCCCGGCTGCTTCCCATTATCTGCATTCCCTTCCTGTTGACTATGTCCCAAGAGGACTGGATGCTGCGATCGTAGAAGGCTACAAGGATCTGTCCTTTGTCAATCCTTACAGCTATCCCATTATGCTGCAGACTTCTTCAGACAACGGAGTGCTGACTGTAAGCATTGTGAAGGCTGGCTGACTTTTTGATTATTAAATGGGAGGAATACCTGTGAAAAGAAATGAGAATCTGAAAAGTCTTTCTTTAAACGAAATAGAATATTATAAGGTACACGGAAGAAATATTTCCGGTCAGTGTCCGCTTCCCCTGTTTTTTAACGGAAGCGGTATTGAGGTCAATGTAACCGGTTCTGAGCTATGGATCAATCTGGAGGTAGACTGTGATTTCCACGAGCCCTGGATCTATACCGCATTGAACAACTCCTTTATGAGCCGCCAGATGCTTCTGCCCGGTTCCTATTCCATCTGTCTGTTCCGCAATATGAGTCCGGACAGTGTCAAGAACATGAAATTCATGCGTGAGCTGCAGTCCATGACAGAGGATGATGACTGCCACATCCTTGTAAAAGGCTTTCAGACAGATGGCTTTTTCCTTCCAACCTCTGAAAAGCGTTATAAAATAGAATTTATCGGAGACAGCATCACCTCCGGTGAAGGTACCTATGGTGCCAAAGAGGATACTGACTGGCTTGCCATGTATATGAGCAGCAGCCGGAATTATGCCGTCATGACTGCCAATGCCCTGAATGCTGACTATCATCTCTTTTCCCAAGGCGGCTGGGGAGTTTACTGCGGCTGGGACAATGATACAAGGCACAATATCCCTTCCCGCTATGAAGCCCTGTGTGGTCTGTGCGGCGGAGAATTCAACAAATCCCTCGGAGTATCCAAGCCCTACGATTTCCGCAGCTGGGTGCCAGACGCTATTGTGGTAAATCTTGGTACCAATGATGCCGCTGCTTTTGAACAGCCCCCGTTCACCATTCCGGAAACTGGTGAAATCTGCAAGCAGCGCAAGAATCCAGACGGCACCTATAACAGGGAAGACCTTCTGAAGTTTGAACAGTCTGTCATTGATTTTCTGAAGATGCTCAGAAAGCACAATGAATCTTCGCATATCGTATGGGCTTACGGCATGCTTGGTTATGATCTGACTCTTGCTATCACAGAAGCTATGAATACCTACCGCAATGAAACCGGTGATTCCAATGTTGCTTTCCTGCAGCTTCCCGATTCCACACCCGACAACCTCGGTGCACATGCACACCCGGGACCTGCCTCCCATGAACGGGCTGCAGCAATCCTGACCGAATATTTTAAAAAGAAATGGGAAGTCTGATGGCTTCCCATTTCTTTTCTTCTCGTTTTTTTAACCCCTGCGGGGCACCTCAGCTTCTTTTCCTTCTCCATGCCCCGTTCGAAGCTCTTCTTTCCCTTTTCTTCTCAATTTTTCAACCTCTGCGGGGCACCTCAGCTTCTTTTCCTTCTCCATGCCCCGTTCGAAGCTCTTCTTTCTCTTTTCTTCTCAATTTTTCACTCTCTGCGGGGCATCTCAGCTTCTTTTCCTTCCCCATGCCCCGTTTGATTCTCTTCTTTCCTTTTTCTCCTCAATTTTTCACTCTCTGCGGGGCACCTCAGCTTCTTTTCCTTCCCCATGCCCCGTTTGATTCTCTTCTTTCCTTTTTCTCCTCAATTTTTCACTCTCTGCGGGGCACCTCAGCTTCTTTTCCTTCTCCATGCCCCGTCCGAAGCTCTTCTTTCCTTTTTCTTCTCAATTTCTCACTCTCTGCGGGGCATCTCAGCTTCTTTTCCTTCTCCATGCCCCGTCCAAAGCTCTTCTTTCTCTTTTCTTCTCGTCTTTTCACTCTCTGCGGGGCACCTCAGCTTCTTTTTCCTCTCCATGCCCCGCCCGAAGCTCTTTTTTCTCTTTTCTTCTCGTCTTTTCACTCTCTGCGGGGCATCTCAGCTTCTTTTCCTTCTCCATGCCCCGTCCGAAGCATTGGTTTTCAGATTATAAAGCAGCAATGCCAGCAGGATCAGGATATATCCGATCAGCTTCAGGAAACTCATTCCTTCCCCACCAGCAACGATTCCCATCACACCAAGCTGCAGCATACCTACTGTCACAGGATCCGCATCCTGTGTTACTTTTTCTGTCGCCATGATACAGGCTGCGTATGTCAGTGCTGCAAGTATCATCAGCACGATGCCAAGACCTCCGCCAGAACAGCTGCTTTGTGTCAGTGACAGACATCCAACACCGATAACTGCGAGCAGGGCGCACAGCATGGTTTTCTTCTTTGGCAGAGTTCTTGTCAGAATCGCCGCATAGATCGGAACCATTACAATCGCCATGTTTTCGATTAGGGAGCTGACACCGGAATCAATAAGCCTGAGTCCATACATTTCAAATATCATGCAGACCATATACAATACACTCAGGATCAGCCCACCTTTCAGGCTGTTTTTACTGCAGGCAAGCAGCTTCTTATGGAAGATGACCGCCAGCATCAGAAATGCCAGAATAAACCTGACTGCCAGAATATTCATGGGCGACATGGTATTTATGCCCTTCTCTTATGCTATCACTTTATGATTCAACCATTTCCGGCTGTGGAACCGTCCCCAGAAGATAATGCTTCTGACACCCCAGTCTGTAAACATACCGATCCATACCGCCATTGGTCCAAAGTGTAATGCCCTGACTAGAAAGATACACAGGCTCACACGGCAAAGCCACATAGTAATGGTCGATACAATCATACTGAATTTCACGTCTCCTGCTGCCCGCATTCCATATCCGGGGATAAAGGATCCCACCCAGAAAATAGGTTTGCAGACCGTGATCCATCCTACCATATAAACACACAGCGCTGCACTCTCCGGCTCCATGGCTGCGATCACTGTGACTGGCCTTGCTGCCAGATATACCAGCACGCAGCTGATGATCAGACAGATCTCAGCCCATACGCACACCTTTCTGATATAATATACCGCTTCATCCTTACGTCCTGCACCGATGCACTGGCCTACTACTGTCATCAGTCCGATTCCCATTCCCATAGGCGCAATTCCATTCAGGTTCTCCATAATATTAGCCATAGCCTGTGCTGCAATTGCTGTGGTTCCCATGGTGGAAACGCTGGACTGGATCGCCAGCTTACCGAACTGGAACATACTGTTCTCTACACCGGAAGGAATTCCGATGGCCAGAATACTTAAAATCAGCTGCCATTGCGGTCTGATCTTAACATAATGATTCACTGTGATCGTATGCCCTTCCCTGTGAAGAAAGGCTAGTACTACCACCGCACAGAATACACGTGAAAGAAGTGTCGACAGTGCCGCTCCGGACACTCCCATATGGAAGCCCCAGATAAAGACAGCATTTCCGATGATATTCAGGAAATTGGAGATCACAGAAACTGTCATGGGCAGTCTGCTGTTTCCCTGTGCCCGGTAAATGGCTGCACCGGCATCATACAGTCCAATAAAAGGAAAAGACAGTGCTGTATAATAAAAGTAGATCACAGCAGCATCCATGACATCCGCTTCTACCTGTCCAAAGACAAGGTGCAGAAGCTCCCGGTTACTGATCATGCAAAGTACCGTGATCACCGCAGAGATAAGAAACACAACAAGCAGCACCTGCTTAGCTGCCCTTTCCGCTTCCTTTGGCTTTTCCTTCCCGATATACTGGGAACAAATGATACAGCCTCCTGCCGCAAGTGCGGAGAAGGCCTGAATTACCAGTACATTGATAGAATCCACCAGGGAAACCGCTGGCATGGCAGCGGCTCCCACATTACTGACCATGATGGTATCTGCTGTTCCCATCAGGGAATTTAAAAGCTGTTCCACCATCAGGGGAACCAGCAGTGCCCACAGGGCACGGTTGCTGAATAATCTGTTATGCGATCGCGAACTGACTGTTGTACAGTTTTGCATAAAAACCACCTTCTGCGAGCAGTTCTTCATGATTTCCCTGCTCGATAATATGACCGTCTTTCATGACCAGTATCACATCTGCATTCTGGATCGTCGATAACCTGTGGGCTACAATAAAGCTTGTCCTGCCCTCCATCATCGTTGCAAATGCTTTCTGGATCTTCTGTTCTGTTCTTGTATCAATAGAAGAGGTTGCCTCATCCAATATCAGCATAGGAGGCAGGGAAAGCATCACTCTGGTGATACAAAGGAGCTGTTTCTGCCCTCCTGACAGGCTGCCGCCATCCTCTCCGATCACGGTATCATAGCCATCCGGCAGCCTTCTGATAAAGCTGTCCGCATGGGAAGCCTTTGCTGCTGCAATGACCTCCTCATCTGTGGCATCCGGTCTTCCTACTGTGATATTCTCCCGGATCGTTCCTCTCTTAATCCACGTATCCTGCAGCACCATACCAAAGGAGGTGCGCAGGGATTTCCTTGTAATCTCCCGGATATCCGTACCATCCACAGAAAGACTTCCTTCATTGACATCATAGAAGCGCATCAGCAGGTTGATCAGCGTCGTCTTGCCGCAGCCCGTAGGCCCTACGATAGCGATCCTCTGCCCCGGCTTTACCTGAAGATTCAGATCCTCGATCAGCCTCCTGTCCGGCGTATAGGAAAATGCCACATGGCTAAGGTCAATGGCTCCCTTTGCATCTGTCAGTACCCTGGCATCTGCAGCATCTGCGGTCTGAGGCTCTTCCTCGATCAGTTCAAAAATACGTGCCGCACAGGCAAGTGCACCCTGCAGCTCTGTCACGACACCGGAAATTTCGTTAAAAGGCTTGGTATACTGGTTTGCATAAGAAAGCAGGCAGGTAAGCTGTCCTACTGTCAGTCTGCCGGAGATCGCCGCCATGGCGCCCGTCAGTCCAACTCCCATATAAACCAGACTGTTGACAAATCTCGTGCTGGGATTGGTAATGGAAGAAAAGAAGATTGCCCGCAGGGAATACTTTTCCAGCCTTCCGTTGATTTCATCAAAGGCTTCCAGTGTTTCATCCTCTCTGTTAAAGGCCTGGACCACCTTCTGGTTACCGATCATTTCATTGATCAGGTTGGTCTGTTCTCCTCTTGTTTCTGACTGCAGCTTGAACATGCTGAAGGTCTTTTTGGCTATAAAGCTTGCCACAAACAGGGAAACCGGTGTGATCACGACAACAACTACAGTGATCCCCACATTCACAGAAAGCATAAAGAACAACGTACCGATGATCGTCACAACACCGGTAAACAGCTGGGTAAATCCGATCAGCAGACCATCTGCAAACTGGTCTACATCCGCAATAACACGACTGACAATATCTCCCTGTGAATGACCATCCAGATATTTCAAAGGCAGCTCCTGGATCCTGCAAAATGCCTTTTCCCTGATATCCTGGATCATACCGTAAACGATCCTGTTATTGCAGATTCCCATCAGCCACTGTGCCAGTGCAGTAAGAACAACTACCACTGCCATCTTTTTCAGGATGGTAAACAGTGCCGGCCACGGACTTCCTGTCCCCTCTGCTGGGCTGATCAGACTGGTCAGCCAGTCAACCGCATTTCCTGTCAGCACCGGCAGATATAAGGTAAGTGCTACAGAAACTGCAGCCATCAGGATCGTAAGAACGACCAGCCATCGGTATGGCTTCATATATTTTAAGACCTTGATCAGGGTCTCCTTCTGTTTTTCATTTTTTTCTGTCTTTTTCATATTACTCACCCTGACCTGCCTTCTTTTCAAACTGACTGTAATAGATTTCCTGATATACCTCGCAGCTCTTAAGCAGCTCGTCATGGGTTCCCATTCCCACTGCCCTGCCGTCATCCAGCACGATGATCGTATCCGCATGCATCAGGGAAGAAGCTCTCTGGGAAACAATAAATACGGTAGTGTCTCCCGGCATTTCCTTCAGAGCCTTACGGAGTGCTGCATCCGTTGCATAATCCAGTGCGGAAGCGCTATCATCAAGGATCAGGATCTCCGGTTTCTTTACCAGTGCCCTGGCAATGGAAAGACGCTGCTTCTGTCCACCGGAAAGGTTTCGTCCTTCCTGCTCGATTATTTCATCAAGACCGCCCTTCTTCTGCCGCACTATCTCTTCTGCCTGTGCTGTCCGGAGTGCTTCATAGATCTCTTCATCAGTAGCCGCTTCATTTCCCCACTTCAGATTATCCCGGATTGTTCCCTGAAACAGCACCGCCTTCTGCATGACAACACCGATCTTATCCCGGAGGGTAACGGTATCATAGCTTCTCACATCTCTGCCATCTACTCTCACACTGCCGCCTGTCACATCATAAAAACGTGGGATCAGGTTCACCAGGGAAGACTTACCAGAGCCGGTACCGCCAATGATGCCGATGGTGTCTCCCTTTCTGGCCTTAAATGTAATATCTGTCAGAGCTTCCTCGCCGCCCTCATAATACCGGAGACCTACGTGCTCGAAAACAACGCTGCCCGTTTCTTCTTCACTGCCGGCATACACTGAAGCTGCTTCTTCCGGTTCCTCTGAGGAATACTCCTTCAGTCCTGCTGGCATTGCCAGCACTGCCTCGATCCTGTTTCCACAGGCAACTGCCTTGGTCATAGTGATGATCAGGTTTGCCAGCTTCACCAGCTCTACCAGAATCTGTGACATATAATTGATCAATGCTACCACTTCACCCTTTGACAGCACACCTGCATCCACCTGCAGGGCTCCTGTATAGATCAGGGCGATCAGACCTGCATTGATCACCACATAGGTCAACGGATTCATCAGCGCCGAGATCCGTCCTGCTGTAGTCTGGATCTTCTTTAGTGCATCATTCTCACCGTCAAACTTACTGATCTCTGCCGGTTCCTGTCCAAAAGCACGGATCACACGGACACCGGTGAGATTCTCTCTTGTAGTTCCAAGCACCCTGTCAAGTCCGCTCTGTACTCTTTTGTACAGCGGAATACTTACCAGCATGATGCCAAATACAATCACGGACAGTACCGGGATCACAACTACGAAAATCAGGGCAGCCTTTACATCAACTGTAAAGGCCATGACCATGGCACCAAATACAATGAATGGTGAACGCAGAAACAGGCGCAGTACAAGGTTTACACCTGACTGCACCTGATTGATATCACTAGTGATCCTTGTGATCAGCGTGGCAGTTCCCTCCCTGTCAAGCTGGGAAAAGGACAGCTTCTGAATGTGTTCAAATACACCATGACGGAGCTTTGTAGCAAATCCAACAGCCGCTTTCGCTGCAAAATACTGTGCCGTAATGGAACAGGCAAGACCGATCAGACCAAGTGCTGCCATGATCAGGCACATTCTTCCTACATAGCCCTTATCTCCCTGCGCAATTCCCACATCGATCATGGATGCCACAACAAGCGGTACAATAAGTTCAAAAGAGGCCTCCAGCAGTTTAAACAGAGGCCCCAGAATACTTTCTTTTTTATAATCTTTAAGATAGACAAGCAGCTTTTTCAATTTCTTTCTTCCTTTTTTAGTCCAGATATGCGTCATATTTTTCATTGGTATCATTCAGGAATGTGACCGCTACGATACCGGGACCTGTATGGGCACCGATCGCACAGCCGATCTGGGATTCCAGAATATCCTTTACATGATAACGCTCCCTGAGCTGTTCTTCTACGAAATCAGCGGATTCCCTGTCCTTTCCGTAGACAACGCCTACCATCTGGTTCTCCAGGTTTTTGCCCTTCTCTCCAACCATATCAAGGATCCTCTTCTGAGCCTTCTTCCAGCCACGGACCTTTTCTACAGCACTCAGGGAACCATTTTCATCTACAATAATGATAGGCTTGATATCCAATACAGTTCCTGCAAGGAAAGAGGTTCTGCTGAGCCGTCCTCCCTTAAACAGATAATCAAGCTGCATCACTGTGACTGCGTGCTCCATATGCTCACAGAAGAAGTGTGCCGCTTCAATGATCAGCTCCTTCGGCGCCCCGTTTTTCTGCATCTGCAGGAGCTTTGTCACAACAAGTCCATAGCCTACGGAAGCACACCTTGAATCAATGATCGTCAGCTTAAAGTCCGGATATTCCTCCTTTACTTCATCATAGGCAAGATTTGCTGCATTAAAGGTTCCTGCTATTCCTGTGGAAAAGCAGATATACAGAACCTCATCCCCACGCTTTGCATAGGGCAGGAAATGCTCATGGAACATATACTGGTTGATATGATAGGTTTTAATATCCTTACCGGAAGCCTGGATCTCATAAAATTCCTCCGGGAAAATGGTTTTGCCATCAAAGTAATCAGTTCCCTCAATCGTGACCGGTGTAGGCATTACATATAAATTGTACTTGGTAATGACACTTTCCGGAATATCGGAAGCTGAGTCTGTAATAATCTGAAAAGCCATATTTTTTCTCCTTTTGGCATACTATATGTGCAATTATAGCAAATATCCCGCCGCCGTACTACTTATTTTTTCTTAACCTTGTGGAATCACCCTGTGATCTGTCAGGAAAAAAGTAAATTCCCCACTGTCCAGAAGCTGCTCCTGATTATTCAGGATCCGTACCTCATAAACAGCCAGATGCTTTCCCATCCGCAGCCTTCTGGCCTGACATACCACATAAGACAGATGATCTGCCGGCAGCATAAAATTCAGGGAGCCATTGACTGTGGTCGCAAAATATCCACCCATACACGCTCCGAGTCCTGCCGTGATATCGCAGAGGGAATAAAGGCATCCTCCATGAAACATCCCGTAGGGATTGGTCAGTTCCTCCTTATAAGGCATTTTCGTACAGACATAATCTGCCGATAAGCTTTCCACCTCAATGCCAAGGTGCTGCATATAGGCATTCTGCTGCACTACTTCTCTCATTGCCTGTTCCAGCTCATTCATCTTCTGTCTCCTTTATACCGCATAACCTTCCAGTCCTTATTCATCCTTCAGGAGTGCCTGGTAAATCTCTCTTTTTCCTACGCCTCTGTCCGCCGCCACCTTTTTCATGGCGCTCTTTCTGTCTATACCCTGCTTTTCATAAAAAGCCATGTGCTCCTCTATACTCATGGACTCCCAGCTTTTCTGCTGCTCCTCCTCGATCTCCTTTCGGCTCTTTCCTTCAATTACAAGGACATATTCCCCTTTTGGTTCATTTTTCTCATAATAGTCCGCTGCCCCTTCGAGGGTTGTTGGCATAATAGTCTCAAATTTCTTGGTCAGCTCCCGGCAAAGGGTGATCCGGCGCTCTCCCAGCGTTTCCAGAAGCTCAGACAGTGTCCTCTTCAGATGATGGGGCGCTTCATACAGGATCATGGTCCGTGTCTCTCTGGCAAGCTCCTCCAGCACAAATGCCTTTTCCTTTTTATCCGTCGGCAGAAAGCCCTCAAAGCAGAACCGCCTTGTGGGAAGTCCGGACAGTGTCAGTGCTGTAACGCAGGCACAGCACCCGGGAAGGGATGTCACCGGCACACCTGCCTTCTGACACTCTGCTACAAGCACCTCTCCGGGATCAGAGATCGCAGGTGTCCCTGCATCTGTGATCAGTGCAATATTTTTGCCTGTAAGAAGCTGATCCACCAGATAATGAGCCTTTTCTACTTTATTGTATTCATGATAGCTGGTCATGGGAGTCCTGATCTCAAAATGATTCAGCAGACGGATACTGTTCCTGGTATCCTCTGCTGCGATCAGATCCACCTCTTTTAATGTCAATAACACCCGCTCTGTCATGTCCTGCAGATTTCCGATAGGTGTTGCACACAAATACAGGGTTCCGCTCATGGTCACTCTCCTTAATATCCGTAAACTGTATAAATCTCCTCTGTGTAAACCCCGGGCTTTTCATAAACGATCAATGGCTTTTCTACGGTCAGTCTCGCCTTTCCTCCCCTGGCTGCCTCAACCAAAACCATATTGGGTTCCTTGTCGACAAAGGGATACACCAGCTTCATCCGCTTTGGCTCAAGCCTGTACTTCCGCATCAGTACCATGATATCCACCAGCCGGAAGGGTCTGTGCACCAGATAAAAATTACCGCCGCTCTTAAGCAGCCCTGCTGCCTGTGAGATCACATCCTCCAGATTACAGAGCAGTTCATGCCTTGCAACCGCCTTTGGCTCATCCGGATTGGTCATCCCATGATGCTCTGTCATATAAGGCGGATTACAGGTTACAACATCAAAGGAAGCAGCGCCAAACAGGCTCACTGCTTCTTTCAGATCTCCGGTTACAATTGTAATCTTGTCAGCAAGACCATTGAGCTGTACGCTGCGTCTTGCCATATCTGCACTTTCTTCCTGGATCTCAAGTCCTGTCAGATGGGATGCCTTTGTCTTGGCCTCCATCAGGATCGGTATGATCCCTGTTCCAGTACCAAGATCAATCACTCTGGCACCTTCTCTGGCACGGACAAAACCAGAAAGCAGTACTGCATCCATACCAAAGCAGAACCGTCCCGGATCCTGGATGATCTTATAGCCGTTTCTCTGCAGATCATCCACTCTCTCATTTTCTCTCAAAAGCCCATCAATTATCATCCAGCTTTGATTTTCCTTCCTGCTTTTCCAGCTTTTCCAGCGTCTTCAGCTCTTCATCCTGCACTTCCACCTTATTGCTTCTGCGCTTTCTCTTAAACCGCAGCTGTTCTACCTTATATTCCTGAATCTCCTTCTCATCGTCCACATCCACGATCACCTTGACAAGCTGACGCAGTACATTGACACTTGCCACCTCTCCCTTCAGACCGTCATCTGTAGTCACATGATCCCCTACATTCGGCAGTTTCCGGTTCAGCTCCTCATAAGTTTCCTCCTCATGCTTTAAGCAGCACATCAGTCTGCCGCATACACCGGATATCTTGGTAGGATTCAGGGAAAGGTTCTGTTCCTTGGCCATTTTGATGGAAACCGGGACAAACTCTGATAGATGTGCATGACAGCATAACTCTCTTCCGCAGATACCGATTCCGCCAAGGATCTTAGTTTCATCCCTGACACCGATCTGCCGCAGCTCAATTCTCGTCTTGAAAACTGACGCCAGATCCTTAACCAATTCCCTGAAATCAATTCTTCCGTCTGCTGTAAAGTAAAAAAGTACTTTATTATTGTCAAAGGTATATTCCGCATCGATCAACTTCATTTCAAGACCATGCTTTTTGATCTTCTCAAGACAGATCTTAAAGGCCTCTCTTTCCTTGCGTTTATTACCGGCCTCCTGCTCATCATCCCGCTCTGTGGCAATACGCAGCACCGGCTTCAGAGGCTGCACTACCTTATTATCTTCTACCTCTCTTGGATTTCCTACTACCGTTCCATATTCAATTCCCCTTGCTGTCTCTACGATCACATGGTCATTTCTCTTAACAGACAGCCTTCCAGGATCAAAAAAATAAATTTTACCTGCTGTCCGGAATCTTACACCGATTACTTTTGTCATAAATCTATCAACCTCACTAATTCTCTTTAATGGTAAGCAGCAGAAGCTCCATAGTCAGATCAAAGTTTACATTTGCGCTCAGTCTCTGCTTGGACTTTTCCAGTTCTTCTATAATGGTTTCAATCCCTTCGTAGGTACTGGTATCTGCTACTTTTCTAATATACTGTATCTCCTCTCGGAAAATCAAGTGATTTGCATCATGTGTAGCCTTAAAAAGCAGCACATCACGATACCAGATGGACAGAATATCCAGATAATCGTTGATATCTAGCTTATACTCCGTAATCTTCTTAATAGCTGCCACGATCTCATGGATCTCCATGTCCTGGATATTCCGAAGGAGAGAAACTGCCTCTTCCTTTACCTTGTCAAACTCCTCACTGGAAGCAAGCATCTTTGCTTTTCCCACATTTCCTCTTGCAAAGGCAACACAGATATCCGCCTTGTAGTCCGGAATCTGCACGGACTTCATCAGATAATCCTTGATCTGCGCATCTCTGACTGGCTTCATATTCAGCTGTACACATCTGCTCAGGATCGTGGGAAGAAGAGCGTTTACATTACTGGTAAGGAGCAGGATCACGCCGTATTCCGGCGGCTCCTCAAGCGTTTTCAGCAGAGCATTCTGTGCCTGTATTGTCATTTTCTCGGCTTCATTTACAATATAGATCTTCCATCTGCCGCTGTAAGGCTTGATCGCCATATCCCCGTTGATCTGGGTACGGATATCCTCAACACTGATCACATTGGGTTTCTCATGGGTCAGAAAAATAATATCCGGATGATTACCGCTCTCTGCCTGTACGCAGGAATGACATTCGCCACACGGGTCTGCTCCCTGCCTGTTTTCACACTGCAGTGCCTGTGCAAAGATTTTGGCGATAAACTCCTTGCCTGAGCTTCTCTCTCCACCAATCAGATAAGCGTGCGATACCCTTCCAAGACTTATTGCATTTTCCAGATGATCTCTCAGCTGTTCCTGTCCTACAATATCCTCAAATCTTCTCATAGCCTGTCCCCCTACATCAGTATATCAAGCAAAAGTCCTCTGATCTCCCCGATCTTGGAAAGGATCGCCAGATGATCCTGCTCTTCCTTCATCAGCTCCTGCGCCAGCTCATCCAGATTCTCATCCACCAGGCGGATAATACCATATACCCTGTGCCGTCCCTTCCTGTCCAGAAAATTCTCTCTGCTGAAGGAATGGGATCTGTTGATGATCTCATTCATAAATTCCTTGATCAGCCCCCTGTATTTCTTCATATCCCGGACATCTCTCTTCTTGGCAAGCTTGTTTCCCTGCATGGTGATCTCTTCCATCAGCGTAGTCAGTCTTGCCTGCAGCTCCTTCTCTTCAATATGGCTCACAAGGGTGAAGCGGAAGGCATCATCTGTCTCCTGCACCTTCTGAGGCGCTTCCGGCCTGATCGCCTGACTGACCTGATTCACTTTTATATCCATTCTGCTTCCTCCTTTCCCTGCTCCGCCTCATGCTTTCTCAGCTCCGCCTGCTCTGCCCTGAAATATATTCCTCTATTTCTGCAAGACAATGCTCCATATTCTCATTGGAAAACCGCTTCGTAACCCCTGCCTCCCGGATCTTTTCCTCAGAGAAATCCTCTGCATCTGCTAGATATCTCCGACACAGTTCCTCATATTTCGGCGCTTCCTGCCTCCGCTCCCTGTCAAGTGCCCTCTGCAGCCTGACTCCGTCATCTACCTCAAGAAGAACAGGTATCACCTTCTCCTTCCCAAAATATTCTGCCGTTTTTATGTAGGATTCCAGCGTCCCAATGATCAGGTAATTTTCATTCTCAAGGTCAATATGTCCGTCATCCACAGTAAAATAACGCCATAATCCATAACAGGTATGATAGGCTCTTGCCTCTACAACCCTGCCCTCATCCTGAAGCTTTAAAAATCCTGCCTCATCTGTAAAAAAATACTCTTTTCCCTCTTTTTCACCGGCACGCATGGGTCTTGTTGTATACGGAACTATTTTTTTAAGCTGCAGGGAGCTGCTTTTTAGCAGCTCCCTGCAGACAGTATCTTTTCCCGTAGAGCTTTTCCCCATTAAGTATACCATTTCTGCCATGTAAATTAAACCTCTACAACACGTATCATATTTGTTCTTCCGGATACACCAAGGGGCACACCTGCAGTCAGTACAACCTTATCCCCTTTCCTGATATATCCTTCCTTCTCTGCAGCATGGACAGCCTCATCGAACAGATCCTCTGCGGTACTCTCTCTTGCGATCCAGATCGGTATAACACCCCATGCCAGATTCAGCTGTCTGCAGGTTCTAGGGCTCACAGAGCAGGCAATGATCGGGCAGGAAGGCTTGTATCTCGCGATCATACCTGCAGTAAAGCCGGAGATCGTTACTGTAATGATAGCTGATGCCTTCAGATCCATAGCTGTCGTACAGGTTGCATGGGAGATCGCAGTTGTCGTATCAATGTTATCAATAACCTTTCTTCTTCTCAACCGGCTGTTATAGTCAATATCCTGTTCCGTTCTTTCGGCGATCTTTGCCATGGTTTTTACCGCTTCTACCGGATAAAGTCCTGCTGCGCTTTCTCCCGAAAGCATGATCGCCGTAGTTCCGTCATAGATCGCATTGGCAATATCTGTAGCCTCAGCACGTGTAGGTCTTGGATTCTTGATCATGGATTCCAGCATCTGGGTTGCCGTGATAACATGCTTTCCAAGCGCTTCTGCCCTCTTGATCATCTGCTTCTGGACGATCGGTACCTCCTCCATTGGGATCTCCACACCCATGTCACCTCTCGCTACCATAATACCATCTGCTGCTTCCAGAATCTCATCCAAGTTCCTGATACCCTGCGTGTTCTCGATCTTTGCAATGATCTTCATATGGCTTCCATGCTCATCAATGATCTTACGCACTTCCAGAATATCCTCTTTACATCTGACAAAGGATGCTGCCAGGAAATCAAAATCCATATCACAGCCAAACATGATATCGCTTCGGTCCACATCACTGATATAAGGCATGGAGAGCACTGCCCCTGGTATATTTACTCCCTTATGGTTGGAGATCGGTCCACCATTTACTACAGTACAGATAATATCCGTTTCATTGATCTCATCTACCACCATCTCGATCAGGCCGTCATCGATCAGAATCGTTGTTCCTGTGTTAATATCATCCTTCAGCTGCTTATAGGTAATGGTTACTTTTTCATTATTTCCAAGGATCTCTTCTGTAGTCAGGATAAACTTCTGTCCCGATACAAGCTCTGTCTTTCCTCCCTCAATATCCTTCAGACGAATCTCCGGTCCCTTAGTATCAAGAAGAGTGGCAACTGGCAGCTTTAATTCACTGCTGACCTTGATCACACGGTCAAATTTTGCCTTGTGCTCCTCATGGCTTCCATGTGAAAAATTAAATCTGGCTACGTTCATTCCTGCCAGCATCAGCTCCCTTAATCTCACCTCACTCTCACTTGAGGGACCAATCGTGCAGATAATTTTTGTTTTTCTCATTTTAACTCCTCCTGCTTTCTCCTTTTACACAACGGATCGTATAATGATTCCCGTCATTTTCCATGGCTGTTTGATGGATTATTCCCACCAGATCAAAGCCTTGCTTTAAATATTCCCTGATCATGCCGATCAGAGTCTTATCTATTTTCTCACCGGGTACCAGTGCAGGAATTCCCGGTGGATACAGCATTACAAAATCAGCTGCTGTTTTTCCGTCTGAAGCTTCCAGCAGAATATCCTCTGTTTCAGCCCGGTATGCTGCATCCATGCTGCAGCTCTGCTGCGGCCTATACTTCTGATAAAAAAAACTGGTTACACCCGGCTTTTCTCCCGTAAGGTCTTCTGACCCAATCTCCTGCAGCCGCTGTTCTATTTCCCTGTCAGTTTCCTGCAGGGCAGCTGCCAGCCTCTCAAAACCCTCTCTGTCATCCATCACAGACAGCAGGGCGAGCACATAATCATATGCGGCCATTTCCAGTTCAAGATGATAGTTTCTCCGGAGCTTATCCATAAGAAGGCTGCCACTGCAGCCACAGCCTCTGACAGAGATCAGGAAACGGAAGGGCTCCTGCTGTCTGCAAGGTCCTGCTTTGGCAGGATAAATACGGATATGCTTCAGCTCCCTGCAGCATTCTGAAAGCCTCTGACGGTACTTAAGGATTCTCTCAAACGGTGCTTCACCTACCTCTGCCAGATAAGCCATACAGGAATCAATCCCCGCCATCAGCAGATAGGATGGACTGCTTGTTTCATAAATATCAAGATATTTCCGGATCTGCTCAGGATCCACCAGCTTTCCGTTCACATGAAGCAACGCCGTCTGCGTTGGCGCTGGAAGCATCTTGTGTACACTATGGATCACCAGATCAGCTCCTTCTGTTACGGCGCTTTCCGGCAATTCCGGATGAAATCCGAAATGCGCTCCATGAGCCTGATCTATGATCACAGGAATACCGAAGTCATGTGCAATATCACAGATTCCCCTGACATCCGATAAGATCCCATCATAAGACGGTGATGTGATAAGAACGGCACAGATCATGGAAGAAATCTCTTCTTTCCGAAGCTTCTCCTTCTGCATCAACTCCTGCAATCCTCTTTCCACCTGCTTCGCAGAAATACCGCCCGAAATCCCATAATCCTCTATCAGTTCCGGAAAAAGATACTCCGGCTGCAGATGATTCAACATAATTCCATGATACACTGCCCTGTGACAGTTTCTTGCCACCAGAATACTGCTGCCTCTGGCTGCCACAGCAGAAATAGCTGCCAGCAGACCACAGGTGCTTCCATTTACAAGGAAAAACGTCTTTTCTGAATGATACAGCTTCGCTGCTCTCTCCTGTGCTTCCTTCAGGATCCCCTCCGCATGATGAAGGTCATCAAAACCATCAATTTCTGTAATATCAAGCGGGTATACCTTTGATACAGGTGTTCTCATTTCTTTTCGTTTGTGTCCCGGCATATGAAACGGATAAAAATCACTTTCTCCGTAGCGCTTCAGCTCCTCTGCAAGCAGGCTCATTTAGCAACTCCTACCCTGACTCTGACAGGTCTCTTCCGGATCTTCAGAGTCTCCAGCAGAGAACAATATTTATCTGCTGTAGTGACAACCCAGGCTTCTCTGCAGCGTGGGGGCACTACTGTCAGCGGCCACATATGCTTCCTGATAATATCTTCTTCCCTTTTTGTCAGAGGATATTCCTTTCTGGCATTTTTAAGGGCAATACCAGGATGATAAAAGCCATGAAGCTTCTGATAATTCTCTCTGTCCTTATCGTGCCAGTCATACAGGAAGTAATCATGGAGCAGTGCCCCACGGATCAGATCCCGCTCCCTGCAGCCAAGACCAAGTGCCTTGTTGATCTTTATACTCTGTTTTGCCACATCCAGACAGTGCCTGTAAACCGGCATTGTCCCATGCTGGATGTGACGTCTTGTCTTCTGAAAATTCTCTGAATGTAGAATATCAGAAGCATTTTCTTTAAGCAGCCGGTAAAATTCCCTTCTCTGCTCATACTGTTTCCTGTACTTCTCCATTCTTCTCTGGTGTTTTCTTTTTAAATCTTCCAACGCTGCTCTCCTTTTGTCTGGACGGTTGCCTATTACACCCATTTAATTATTTTATCATAGATAACGGACAAAATGTGAAAAATGCTTCTATTCTATAAAAAATTTAACATTCTTTTTACTTTCAATCACTCCGCCACCTGCAGTGCCAGCTTTCCAAGGTTGGAATAATTGGGTCTTAAAATTTCTACCGGAACTGCCTGCTCGCTTACCGCCTGAGTTCCCCTATTGGCAAGTCCTGTATCAGAATTACAGATAATGGACGGCTTCTGCCACATAAAATCTCTTCCGTTGTCTGCACTGACCATATTTCTGTCACCACATACTTCTACGCTCTCCATGCCATAGCCACATACCCAGGATCCCAGAGATCCCAGCATCATAGTCCCCACACAGCCGTTCTCAAACTGCATGGTCACGGCAAAGGTATGCTGACCCGGCTGCTTTTCATAGCGATAGGCAAATACCTCATCCACTTCACCGATCAGGTACCTTGCCAGATCAAAGAAATGGCAGGAACCTACACGGAGCAGATCTGTTTCGTTGGTACGATAGCCGCCGATAAACTTTGCTGAGAATGCGGAAGGTGCCCCAAAGCCTTCAGAATCGATCGCCCCCTTCATATCATGATAAGCCAGGTCGAAACGCTTATTGAAGGATACACCGATCTTCTTATCATTCTTCTTTGCTGCTTCGATCAGCTTCCACATTCTTTAGCATTTCGTCCATATCCTGCCATGATCTTGAAAGACCAAACCGTCTTGCAGCAAAATCTGTACGATCCTTATTCATATCACAGACACCAACAACCTCAATCTCATCAATATAGGAAATGGCATTGTGGATCATATTGGTGGCCTGTTCGACACATCCGATCAGAACGGCACGCATTCGGAAGTCTCACCTTCCTGTACCATAGCATACATTTCGCTGTCTGTACGATAGGTTCCAACAGGCTTGTCTAACAGTGTTTCTACAAATTTCATGCCTTCCTCAAGTCCGGAAACAGCGTCTACATAGGTTTTATAATTTTTGTAATAATCCAGTATCATGTCTCTTCTCCTTGTATAATTACTTGTTATAAATAAGACCTGCTTCATCGAAAGCTGCCTGCAGGAAGGAACGGATCTCTCCCTCTCTCTTCCATAGGTCATCTCCCATATGGGTTCTTACTTCTACTCCAACATGTACATCCCTGATCCCGGCCGGTGTCTCAGCCTCTGCTGCCACACGAAGCATCTTTGCCGCGCCCTGAAGATCCAGATAACCCCAGTTCTTGTATTCCGGTGCATTGCCAAGCTTCATGGGCGCTGTCCCAGTGAATATAGAAATTGGAACATTCCTTCTTCAGTCCCTCGAACCAGTCGATAACCTCATGGATCGGACCCATAAGCTGCTTCTTGTGTACATATCTGTCAAGCGGCTCCAGCGCCAGATGCATGTCCTGATATTTGGCCGCTTCCTGTGAGATCTCACAGAAGGATTCAAAGAGTGCCTTCTTGGCATCCTCTCTTTTCTCCGGTGATACATCCGGACCAGAGGGCAGACCTACATGATAGGCTCCACTCTCTGCCGCCTCGGCAAGCAGCTCTTTGACATAAACGACTGCACGTCTTCTTTCCTCCGAGTCAAGTGCTGATAAATTGTCTCCCTTTTCATTAATATTGGGAGAAGCCCAGATGGTAAGCTGATAGTCACGTTCTTCCACGATCTTTCTTACCAGCTTCTGGTTCTCTTTTTTGAAGATAACCGGCAGCTCAATTCCTGTATAAAAAGGAATCTTTGCCACATCAGGAAGAATCTTCTGTACAAAGAAGTTCTCATCCGTTACCGCCGGCATGAAAATCTCAAGCATATGTAATGACGGTGCCAGTTGTTTCATTAATTAACCCTCAACTTTCTTATTCTTTTTCTTCTGGAACAGATTGCTGATAAAAGGCCATCCGATTGCCAGAAGGATCAGTACGATCAGGCCGATGGAAATCGAGCCTGTAAACAGCTGTAAGTAGCTTCCGCTGGAAAGCATCAGTGTACGACGAAGGTTTGTCTCACACATATTACCAAGCAGAAGTCCAAGGATCATCGATCTAAGAGGATAATCATACTTACGGAAGAAGAATCCGCAGATTCCGGCAATGAACATAACAATCACATCGGTATAGTTTCTGTTCATGGAGTATGCACCTACACAGCAGATCAGAAGAACTGCCATCTGAATGTACTGGCTCTTGATGGACAGAAGCCTGATACATGCCTTTGCACTGAGCAGTCCAAGAGGCAGGATGATCAGGTTTGCAACGATCATGATGATGTACAGCCTGCAAACGAAGGGAGCACTGTTGGAAAGAAGAGTAGGTCCTGTAACCATTCCATACATGGTCAGCGCACCACCGATAGATGCGTTATTGGAGGCACAGGTGGTAGCAAGCCCTTCCACAGAACCATCTAAAAACTCTTCGGGATGCCTAGGGAAACGCTGATTAATTCATGCATTTCCACATGATTTTTAATATAATACAGATATCAACTGAAAGGTCGTATATCTATGAAGCAACTTACATTTTCTGATATGGAATACTCCAATCGCAAGAAAAAAACCAAACGTGAAGAATTTCTTGATGCCATGGAAAAAATCATCCCATGGTCATACTGGGTAGAAATGATCCGCCCGTATTATTTCGCTAACAAGCGTGGTCGCAAACCGATTGGTATTGAAACCATGCTTCGCATGTATCTCATGCAGATATGGTTTAATCTGTCCGATGAAGGAATCGAGGATTCTATCTACGACAGTTACGCTATGCGTTCCTTTATGCATATAGATTTCCATGAACAACAAGTACCGGATGCGACTACCCTGCTTAAGTTCAGACATATGCTTGAAACAAACAAGCTTGGCGAGAAACTTTTTGCCGATGTCAACAGCCGCCTCGATAAAGCCGGTCTTATGATGCATGGCGGCACTATTGTTGATGCAAGCCTTATAGCAGCACCAAAATCCACTAAGAATCAGGAGGGCAAACGTGATCCTGAAATGCATCAGACAAAGAAGGGAAATGAATGGTACTTCGGAATGAAGGTACATGCCGCAGTTGATGCAGGCAGTGGGTATGTTCATACAATAACCGGCACATCTGCAAATATGCATGATGTCACAGAAACGGCAAATCTCATCAGAAAAGATGATGAGAAGAAAGCCAAGATTGAGTTCCGGGTAAATAAGCGTCCGTCCAGCCTCAAAATGGCGGATGATTTCAAAGGTTTTAACTGGGAAAAAAATGGAACATGAAAAGTCCGCCGTTCGCTGTAAGGTTGAGCACCCATTTCTCATTGTAAAGAAGCAGATGGGATACTCAAAAGTTGTATATCGTGGAATCGCAAAAAACATGCATCGATTCCATATGTTGTTTGCCAGTGCAAATCTTATCCTGTGTAGCAGGGCTGGCAGAACAAAAGACTTTATAGGGCGTACAGTATAATTGCGCCCATTTTTAGGGAATATCCTCAAAAAAGGATAAATAGCAAGAGGATATAACAGGTATCTGAGATAAAAATCCTCTTGGTTTTTATAAAAACTTGACAAACTGGGATAATGCCGAGAATAAAGTTAATTAATCAGCGTTTCCCTAGTAGAAGCCGGAGAGAAAACCATCAACCGCAAAAAGCAGAATGACCCTAAACGTTTTATAAAAACAGACCACGCTACAAAAGAAGGGGAGGTTGCTGAACAGGCTGTCAGCTATATCGACCCATCCATTATTGATGAAGAAGCAAAATATGATGGCTTTTATGCAGTATGCACGAACCTTGAGGACAGCATAAGCAGTATCGTTAAAGCCAATAAATATCGTTGGGAAATTGAAGAATGTTTCCGAATTATGAAAACCGATTTTGAAGCACGTCCAGTTTACCTCGATCGTCAGGATCGGATACTGGCTCACTTCATTACCTGTTTCATTGCATTGATTGTTTACCGATATCTGGAAAGAAAACTTGATAATCAGTATACCATTGAACAAATCCTGCCAGCCTTACAGGAAATGGATTTCATGAAATATGAGGGAATTGGTTATCAGCCAGTCTATACAAGAACAGAATTGACGGATGCTCTACATGATGCATTCGGCTTCTGCACTTCAAAGCAGATAGTACCTATTGCAAAAATGAAAAATTTTTGTTCTGAGACAAAAAATAGATAGTGTAACGTGCATTCGTAAATTTAATAAAAGTATCGCACTCCGCTATGCAAGCGGCTTGCGGGACTTTTTTCTCTAAAAAGCTGTCAAAGACAGGATATTATATATCACAGAAGAATTTTTGTGTCAACCGAACATATTCAATAAATAAAATCGTAATTTTTTGTGCAAATTTACTATGGTTATCTTTGAAATGCTGATTTTCCATTACAAATTTACCTTCTGTGTATGCTCTGTTTTTTCGAAATGGTCTGTTGATTTTTACTCCAAATATAAAAAAGCGATTCTTACGAACCACTGAAGTAAAGGATAAAACAATGAATTTTATGCATTAAAAAATGCCCAGAACCGGAATCGAACCAGTGACACGAGGATTTTCAGTCCTCTGCTCTACCAACTGAGCTATCTGGGCATAGACTTAATACTTAATAAGTCAAGTAGCGGGGACAGGATTTGAACCTATGACCTTCGGGTTATGAGCCCGACGAGCTTCCAGACTGCTCCACCCCGCGTTATTTAGTTGATGCCTTTCGGCTAATGGGTGGAGGTGGATTCGAACCACCGAAGCAAATTGCAGCAGATTTACAGTCTGTCCCCTTTGGCCACTCGGGAATCCACCCATTATGATATGAAATTCATATCACAAGCCGATGATCGGACTCGAACCGATAACCTGCTGATTACAAATCAGCTGCTCTGCCAATTGAGCCACATCGGCATATAAATGGGACCTATAGGGCTCGAACCTATGACCCTCTGCTTGTAAGGCAGATGCTC
>ERZ827458.237-NODE-237-length-95072-cov-7.557416_pt1 | contig 95072 bp, 81 predicted proteins | sample MGYA00519706_ERZ827458 | MGnify/ENA primary metagenome ERZ827458 (study PRJEB31778, sample SAMEA3449309) | human gut metagenome | biome: human gut; feature: human-associated habitat; material: faeces | place: United Kingdom | collected 2010/2012 ...
ATTAGGCGATGCCTTCCTGATTAAAATCAAAGATTTTAATCAGGAAATAGTATCAGAGGTTCCCTAGTATCAGGGAGCGGCGGAGCCGAGGATCAGGGAGGTCTGGGGGGCAAGGCTCAGGACGGTGCCTTCCAGAGACGCTTCGCCCATGCCGATGACCTCCAGAATGGAGCGGCAGGGAATGTCCGTATCCGCAAGATCTACCGTAAAGGGAATGTCCGTGCTGATGTTGTGAAGAATACACAGGGTGCTTCCCTCGTATTCCACGAGAAAGCCGCCGCACTTGGCGCTGCCAAGATTCACCTGTGTATAGGTGCCTCGGGGAATCGCCGGGTAGCGGTTTCTCAGAGAGATCAGGCGGCAGTAGTAGCGCAGCAGGCTCCCCTCCTGTGCCAGCTGAGACTCTACGGTTCCGTTGGTCTGCTTGGAAGAGGGATAGGTACTGCCCTCCGGATCCCGGGGACTGCTGTCGTCTCCCCAGAGCATGGCAAGCCGCCGGTTGGCATCGGTATTGGCGGAGCCTCGGACGCCCTTCATGCCGATCTCCTCCCCGTAGTACAGGAACGGCGAGCCGCCGCACAGCAGATAGAGATTGGCTGCCATCTGGGGAAAGTGGTTCGCCAGCATCAGATACCCGGCAGAGCGATCCATGTCGTGGTTGGAAAGGAAGCAGACCATCATGCCGTTGGGGTTCGCCTGAGAAATCTTGTCCTGAAAAGCGCACATGTAGCCCGTGAACCGGTTGATGTCCTGATCCTTGGCAGCGGAGGCAATGACGCCCTCGGCCTGGGCGGCGGAGAAATTGAAGCAGTTCATGGCCGGATAGTAGGCAAGGATCTCCGACTCGCCGGACCAGCACTCGCCCACAAGATAGACCTCCGGCTTCACGGCTCGGAGCTGGTCGGTGTACCACTTCCAGAACGCCGCGCTTCGGCCGGTTTCTCCATAGTAAAGATACCTGACGGCGTCAAAGCGGAATCCGTCCACGCCCAGCTCCAGATAGTACTTTGCCACGTTCAGCATTTCCTCCCGGACGGCGGGATTGTCATAGTTCAGCTCCGGCATGTCCGGGGAGAAGTTGCACTCGTAATATTCGTCCGCCGTTCCGGGAATCTTTTCGCAGGTGATCCCGGCCGGAAGTGTCTCGCCGGTGTACCAGCTGTAGTAATCGTAGTAGGGGTCGTCGGGATTGGCGTCGGCGTGGGACTGCCGGAAGGACTGAAACCATTCGTGGTTCCGGGCAGTGTGGTTGATGACAAGGTCGAGAATCACCTTCACGTTCCGGGCATGGCAGGCGTCGAGAAGCGCCCGGAGATCGTCCTCGGTGCCGAAGTCCGAGTCGATCCGGTAGTAATCCGTTGCGTCGTATTTGTGATAGGAGGGGCTGACAAAAATCGGCGTCAGCCACAGCCCCTGTACCCCGAGACTGGTATCCGACAGGAGATTCCCGTCGTTCAGATAGTCCAGGTGCCGGAGAATCCCGTTCAGGTCTCCCGTTCCGTCCCCGTCGGAGTCGGCAAAGGAGCCGACAAAAATCTCATAGAACACCCGGTAGTTGTCGTCCGTTTTGTCGGCCTCCGTGGGCACGGTCTCCGCCGGAGAGACCGTGCCGCACCCTGCCAGCACCAAGGCCAGCAGAAGCGCCGCGGCGCGAAGAAGAATTTTTTTCATGTGTGATCCCGCCTTTGAACTTTTCATCCGAAAATCGTATCCGCATTCAGCATTGCGTCGGGTACGGGCTTCAGCGGATTTCCCGTCCGGAGGAGGGAGAATACCTTCAGGGATTCCAGCGCGCGCCCCGTGCTGTCAAAAAACGCCTGATTGTCCACGGCGCTGCCGCCGTAGTATTTGCCCGCGTCCTCCGGGTCGTAGGAGGCGGCGTAGGAGCTGGCCCAGCCGGAGCCGTACTGCTCCCATTTCCGGCTGTTTTCCGCCCGGCTGCCGCCTCCGGCGCTGATCCATGCGCCCTCCCAGTAGAAGACACCGATGCCGTTTGTCGTGTCCTCCGCCATTGTACGGACAACGTCCGCCACGGCATCGGCCTGTCCCTGTACGGTAAGGGGATAGGGTTTGGCATAGCTGCCGCCCTCGCCGACGGTATTGCCGAAGAAATCCGTATTCTCCGGGGTGTAGGCGTAGGAGGTTTCCGCTACCATGACCTTCTTGCCGTAGGCTTCGGCAACCTGAGAGAGCACGGCGGCGAGATTCTCCGGCGTCCCATGCCAGTAAGGATAGTAGGAGGTGGCGAATACATCGTAATCCAGTCGGAAATCGTCCAGCGTTTTCGCGTAGAAACCCATGGCGTCGGCGTTCTCCGGATTCGTGAAGTGAACGGCCACCAGTGCCTCCGGGAAAATTGCCCGGACGGCTCGGGAGCCGGCCTCCATCAGCTGGCAGATGTTCCCCCAGGCGGTTTCCCCGCAGAGACTGCCGTTGGTCTCATTGCCCAGCTGCACCATGCCTACGTCCACCTTGGCGTCCTTCAGCTGCTGAAGGCAGTCCGTGGTGTAGCGGTTCAGGGCATCGGCCTTTTCGTCGATTTCCATACCGACCCACGCTTTGGGAACCATCTGCTTACCGGGATCGGCCCAGAAATCGGAATAGTGGAAATCGACCAGAAGCTTCATGCCGTACCGGGTGGCTCGCTTGCCGATGGCAAGGGCGGTGCCGATGTCGCAGTTTCCGCCGCCGTAGCCCCGGCCGGAGCCGTCGTAAGGATCCACCCACACCCGAACCCGGATGTAATTGATCCCGTTTTCGGAAAGGATCTCAAAAACGTCCTTCTCCTTACCGTCAAAGTCATAGTACCGGACGCCGCCCGCCTCCAGCGACGGCACGATGGAGGCGTCCATGCCCAGAATAAAGGCTTCGGTCATGCCCTCAATCCTCGGAACATACAGCGTGTCCGAAGTGACGACCCGCTTCTCCCCGCCGCATCCGGCCAGGCACCCGGCCAGCAGGCAGACGGTCAGCCATGCAAACACCCTTTTCACGGTTCCTACCTCCCTTGCATTTCTCGCCGAAAGCCTTTGCCGGATTGTGCGTTTATTTTTCGGATTGGACGGTGTCTTCCTGTTCGGGGTTCCGGAATACTTCCACCCGTTCAAGCCGGATCGTCACACGGGTCTGTCCGCCGATGGTGCAGGTAAACAGCGTCAGATCCCAGTCCCCTGCTTCCATCCCCTCCGCGTCCATGGGGTTCAGCGTCTCCCGCTCCACCACCTGGAAGGTCACCACATGCTCATCCATATCCGTAAACAGGACGGTGTCCCCGGGTTGGAGCTCCTTCAGCTTTCCGAAATGGGACGCATAGTTGTGGGCGCAGATGATCAGGTTGTCCTGATACAGGGAGCCTGAATACCGGCAGGGGGCAACCTTCAATGCGGGATAGTCCCACTGGCTGATCACCGGCAGCTCCAGCTCCAGCGACGGAATGCTCAGCACGCCGATGTAGTCCCGGCCGTTGATGGTCTTCACCGGCATCTCCCGCTGGACATCCGGCTGGGATTCCGGAAGGGTCGTGGGTTCGGCTTCGTCATCGCCCGCTTCCGTGGGGAGCGCGTCGCACAGCTGGGCAATGACCTGCCGGGCGGAGTCCCGGGCTTCGTGGGACTCCCGTTCATTGTAAGCCGAAAGGAACAGGGCCGCCGCAATCAGCAGCAGCCCCGCATTGATCCAGACGGTTCCCCGGTTAGCCTTCATCCCTGGCCTCCCGGCGGCGGAACAGACCCACGGCGATACAGCCAAGCCCCGCACAGGCCAGCACCGGCACCGGCCACCACAGCTGCCCGGTCTGGGGAAGCTTCTTCCCGCCGCCGGAAGAGGGGGGCGCGGTGGGCTTGACCTCCCGTTCCAGATCGGTCTTGGGCTGGCTGGTCACGTCGTATTGGTATTCATCAGCGTAGAGGTAAGGCACGCTCACCAGGAAGGGAGCGGTTTTCCCGTAGCCGGAAGCGGCGGTTTTCTGCACCACCAGATACAGGCCGAAGGTCAGGTCGGAAAAGGTCGCGTTGCCGTCTCTGTCGACGGTCACGGGATCGGAGGTAACGGGAGTCAGCTTCCCTTCCAGCTCCGCCAGCCGCCCCGCCAGATCCGGGGACTCGATGTCGCCGAATTCGGGAATGTCCGCCTGAATTTCTTCCACGGGGACGAAGCTGTAGTTGCCGTCGTCCTCCGCCACGTCGCCCACCTTGTACAGGGCAAGCGTGCCGCCGCGGACGGCTTTTCCCTTGTAGGTCATGGAGACGGTGATGCTGCAATGGCCGTTCCGGCTCTCATCCGGAACCGCGTGTGCGGCGGCGGACAGGGGCAGAGCAAGCAGGAAAAGCAGCGCCAGCAGGCCGGAAATAACATGCTTTCTCATGAAAAAACCTCCTATTTCTTTCTGCGCCTGGGCAGCAGCAGAAGGATCAACAGAATCAGCAGCATGGGGATCGCCACGACGGGCGCCACCAGCATGGGCTCTAACTGGACGGCGTCGGCGGTGACCCGCACGGTTTTGACTTCCTCGATATTGTCGATGCGGTGTCCGCGAACCAGCAGCCGGTGGGTATTGATGCCGTAGGGGGTGCAGGTCACCAGGGTGCAGTAGTCCTCCCCCTCCGCGATTTCCAGCGCGGCGGTATCCTGCGGCTCCACGATGAGGATTTGATCCACCTCATAGGTCAGGATCTCATCCAGCACCCGCAGGAGGAAGGTATCCCCCTCCCGGAGCTTGTCCAGGTCGGTGAACAGCTTGGCGCTGGGCAGACCCCGGTGACCGGAGAGGACGCAGTGGGTACTCTCCCCGCCCACCGGCAGGCTGGTCCATTCCAGATGGCCGACGGCCACCTGTAGGACGGGATCCTCCGTGCCGTGGTAGATGGGCAGGCTCACGTCAATTTCGGGAATCTCGATATAGCCCATGATCCCCTGACCGGATATGTCCAGCAGGCTTTCGTATTCGGCCTTCTGCTCCTGGGAGAGGAGGAAGCTGTTGCTGCGACTACACAGGTTCCGGTTATACTGCCGGGCGGCGTCCCAGATGGCGTCATAGCTGGCGTTGTCGAGGGCGGCCACGTTTTCGGCGTAGGTGGTAATGGCCTTGGTCTGGTGGAAGGAGTTCCAGTAGTCACTGACGGTGGGGTACAGCAGCAGGGACAGCCCTATAAGCAATATGAAAAGTAAAACAATGGTTGACAGATGTTTTCGCATACAGGGTTCTCCTTGTGGCTGTGTGCCGGGGAGGGGCGCTCCCCGGCACAGGACTTATGGTTAAGAAAGCGGAATCAGGGGATGTGAATCCTCAGGAATTAACGATTGGCATCGCTCATGCGCTTCTTGGTGATCAGCAGCACCCCGGCCCCCACGACCAGGACAGCGCCCAGTACATAGAAGACGGTGGTGCCCATGCCGCCGGTGGAGGGCAGCTCGGTACCGGCCTTGTTGAGAACAACAACGGCGGTTGCGGCGATGTTATCAATATCGACCTTAACCTCAATTTCTTTAGCACTCACATCTGTAACGACCTTGCCGTCTTTGTCCAGATACACGGTGGTATGCGTGGAGGTGCTACTGGTCTTGACAGCTTCGACAGTGACAGGGGCAGTCAGCTTGTTATAGCCGGCAGGAGCTGTGACCTCCGTAATTGGATAGCTACCGGGTTTAACACCCTTCACAACGATCACGCCGCTGTCAGGTGTGGTGATCCGGTTCGTAAGACCTGTGCCAGGGTCGGTACCGGCATAGATGTAAGCGCCATCGGTGGCGTCAGCAGTAGACTTCACATAGAACGGGAACTCGAACACAGCGCCGGGCAGAGCTACGCCCTTATTGTTGACCTTCTTCAACGCAATGGCATAGGTGTAGATGGTTTCCTTTTGTTCCAGCTTGTTGGTTTCAGGCTGATCACTATCCTTAGTAGTCCATGTTACAGTGACATTGTTGGTGTTGCCATTGCCATCAATGGCGGCTTTTTCAGTTACAACAGCGGTGTAGGTGATGGTGACGGTAGCGCCATTGTTATACAGGAACTTTTTATTGGTCTCGTCATACCACTTAATGACGATCTTCTTATTATCAAACTGGGGAGTGACTCCAGTCTGGTCTTTGATGATATCGTTGTCTACACTGATGCTGGTGACAGTCACATTAGACAGGAACTCGGGCAGGGTATCCTCGATGGTATAGGAAACGATTTCCTTTGCATCCTTACCAGCGCCGTAATAATTCGAGGTCTTGAAACTAACGGTATAGGTGACCGTGTCGCCAATGGAGAAACTTTTATCAGTGGCAATACCAGTGGCCGTTTTTTTCAAATCACTAGGTGTAGAGCTATTCTTGTCAACAATGGTAACCTCTGGCATTGTTGAATCAACGCTGATAACCTGTTGACCCTGAGTAGTGGTCACAACATAATAGCCATAAGCCAGTTTCTTAAAGTTCAGGGTTGAGCCGTCACTTTGAGCTTCTGCAGTTGCTGTTGCTTTTTCCGCCCAAGCCTTCAGGGCAGCTTCCAACGCCGCACTCATTTTGTCCCCATCTTTGGCCTCCGGAGTAGCGCTGATATAGCCATTTTTATCCGCGGCGAAATAAGTCTTCAGGCTTTCGGGGATTTCGCCGGTGTAAGCGATACTGCTGCCGTCCGCGTTCACGGTCGCGTCAAACAGTTTGTAAATGGCGTAGGTTTCGCCCTTTGCGGCGTTGGAAATGGTAATGCTGCCGTCGCCAGCCGTACCCGTTACATCTTGGGCAAAGACTGTGGTGGCCAGGGCGAAGACCATGACCAGGGCCAGCAGGAGGCTGGCGAGTTTTCTTGCGTGTTTCATTTTTTGTGCTCCTTCTTTCATCGTAATTTCGAATTGGAATGGTGGCTTTCCGCGTGTCAGGAAGATGCCTCATCCTCCTTTCGACGCCTGCAATGGCTATACAACAGGGTCGCCGCGCCGAAGATCAGCGCCAGGCCGCCTGCGGTATAAGAGGTTGTTCCGGCTCCGCCGGTGTCGGGAAGCTCGTAGCCCCAAAGGGTGTCCTGAATGGTAAGCTCCAACACCTTGGAGTCGGTGCCGGTGGTAACGGTCAAAGCCGTTCCGGTGTTGCTGGCCTTGTCCAACGTTCCGCCCGGGTTCTCCGTGGCCGGGTAAAGCGTCGCGTCGTCGCTCCCGACCTCCAGAATCCAGGGGCCTGCCGTCATGTAATTTGACGGCGCCTTTGTCTCACGGAGATAGTAGATGGTATTGCGCTGGATGCCGGGAAAGAGCGCGATGCCGTTTTTATCGGTGGTGACCTCCACGGGGGATTCTGTCCCCTGTTCTTTCAGGGTGAACTTTGCGCCTTCCAGCGTTTTTCCGGTGTCCACGCTGTCCGTCTTCGTGATTTGCAGATTCAGCTGGGTCGTCATGGTGTTGGTAAAGGCGTCTCCCGGGATGGTCAGGGTGTAAGACCCATCCGGATTGGCCCCCTGCCCAACCGCATCGCCCGCCCCCGAAGAGCCGGTGTCGGCGGTGTTTGATACTACATCACCATAAGCACCGAACACCACTTCTTTTCCCGGTGCATAGGGGATATTTGTAATGTCCCTTGTTTGCGTACCAGAATTACCAATTACATTGTTGAAAATATAATTGTAATTACCAGTTCCGGTAACGTTCAGGTCGTAATAGTAGGTGTCATTCGTAGTATCCTTTGTCATGGGTTTTCCCGGCCACTCGCCTGCCGGTTTATTGTTCCCATCCCATACATACACGTTTACGTTGGCCCAGTTATTCGTGTTCTGATAGCGTACCCTGAACGTCCCCGTCTGGGAGCCCGTTCCGGAGCCGGAGCCGGAGGAACCGCCGCTTTCGCTGCCGTCCAGCGTAACGGAGGACACATAGTAGCTTTTGAACGTCACACCCAAAAGGGAAACGGTTTTCTCCGAAACTGTCACCTGAATCGTATGTACATTCGTATCATAGGTGATACCGGCTCGATCGCCCTTGACCTCGCTGAGCGTGTAGGTACGGGTTTCGGCCTTGGAATACTGCTCGTCGGGCGAAATCGTAAATTGTCCGGTAGCAGCATTGGATGTTGCCGTTCCGAGAACCTTTCCAGTTTCGTCCCTCAGCTGGAATGTAAAGTCCCGTCCGCTATCCTGCGCTACGCCGTCCTTGAGCAGAGCCTTGGTACCGGTAATGTTCAGCGCAGGGGTGACCGTTACAACCTTTCCACCCGGGTCGCCCAGAATCAGGCCGCCGTTGGTCATGATGCCGCCGCCGTGGATGTTGGAACGGTTGCCGGTGATTATGACATTTGCGGTATTGACTGCCTTGTTCTTGGCGGCATCATCCGGGTGCGCATCCAATCCGAACAGATATTTCGCGGCCGCGTAGCCGCTCGGGCCGATACTGACGGGCTGTTCGTCACAGCTACCCGTCCAGTTCGCCGCCCCGCCGCCAGCCATCAGGCCGGTGACAAGGGAAATCGGGTCGTTTGCGCCGTCTTTTGCGCGGACACAGAAGTAATCCGCGTAGCCTTTGTGCATAAAAACTTCGCTCTTTTGCGCCAAACTGCGATCATAGTCTTTGCCGTGGCCGCCGTCGGACATTTTTTCGCCGGAAGCCGTGTTCTCGTAAATGGCCGCACCGTCCTTATTGACGATCAGGGTTTCACCCGTAGGACAGGCACCCACACCGCCGCCAAAGCCTTCCGCGCGGTTATTGGTGATCAGTGCGTCCATGATCGTCAGGATGCCTTTTTCCTGCACGAAAATACCGCCGCCGCCCCAGTCATTGTTGGAATTCGTTATGTTATTGGTAATGTATACCTTTTTCGTTGCCTGAATCACGCCGTTGGTGCCGCCGGCGATACGAAGACCGCCGCCCTCGCCATATTCGGCGTAGTTGCTGGCAATGGTGCCACCGCTCATGGTAAAGCTGACATTGTTGCCAAAGAAGCCCGCGTAAATGCCGCCGCCTGCCAGACCGGAATAGTTGCCGGTGACATAGCCGCCGGACATGTTCATGTTGGAATTCTCCAGGGTGATGCCGCCGCCGCCGTGGGTGTTGTCCACATCACTCTGCCAGGCATCGTTTCTATCCTTACAGTTGTTTGTCACATAGCCGCCGGATAGGTTCAGCGTTCCGTTCTTGACGAAGACGCCGCCGCCGCTGTTATTGCCGTCGTTGAGCCAGTTGCCCGCCACCGCGCCGCCGGAGATGTTCAGCGTTCCGCTCTCGACAAAGATGCCACCGCCTGCGTTGCCGCGATTGGCTGCAACGACACCGTCGGAGATGTTCACCGTTCCGTTGTTGTTGACGTAAATACCGCCGCCGATCTCGTTGGCTCTGCCGCCGCCGACAATATAGCCGCCGGACATGGTCAGCGTTCCGCCGTCCACGGTGACTATATGCTTGCCGCCGGTGTTTTGGAGTACACCGCTCTGTAGTTCCAATGCACCCTTGACCAGAATCGCCTGATCAGAAGCCTCCTGACGCAGAATCTTTCCTGCGCCGGAGAGGGTGACGGTATGCTCTTTCAACGTTTCCTTCGTGCCGGTGCCATTGGGTGTGGATTCTGTGATGTAATACGTCAGGGTATCATTTTCCAGTGTCGCCTTATTGCCGCACACGTTTCCAGTGACCGTAGATCCGGTATCCTGAATACTGTCGGACGAGTCCATAATGGTGAGCTTCGCACCGTCGTGCACATCAAAGTACTGATTGGCCTTGCTGATTGTCAGGGTATGCCCGTTCAAGTCGATGGTAGTGTTCTGCGTAATGCTCAAAATCGGGCTATTAGTCCCATCCGCCGTGTAGGCATCGCCGGTCAGCTGAAATTCGCCGCCGTTGATGAACTTGTCCCCGACATAGCCGAACAGAGGTTGGAAGGGCAGAACCCGAAAATCATAGAGAGAGAAGTGATTCGTGTCTACCGTCACGTCGCCGTTCTCTCCGGTTTTCGCTTCCATGTCCGTGGCGGTCTGGGCATTCGTATCAATGTGGTAGACCTTGGGGTAAAGCCCCTCCGTGTCAATGCCGCTGAAGGTCACGGTCACGGAGCCGGTTGGCTCGATCTCATCCTCTCCGTGCCACAGGGTGATGTCCAGCAGGTAGCTCCGCTCCGGCTCGGCCTGTTCTTCTCCCAAAATCTGATCGCGAATCGCCCGACGCTCCCCGTCCGTCACCTCGGTCACCGTTACCGTGATTTCCCTTGCCGGATAGGGCAGGGAGGCACTCTCGCCGGTGATGGTCACGGTGATGCCGTTTTCGGTCTGCGCCGTCAGGGTAAATTCCTTCGGCCCCTCCGGCAGGTTGATATAGCCCAGAATCCCGGGGTCGTCCGCCCCATAGGTCAGCAGACGCACCGCGTCCTCCGCATCGCCTTCCATGGCGGCGAAGCCGGAATCCGTGATCTGCGCCACCAGACCCGCGCGGTCGGCCGTGCCGTCCCCGTCCCGGTCAAAGAGCACAAGATCTCCAACCGCCGGGGTGTGGGACTGTGCCGGTTCAAAGGCGTCCGCCCAGGACGTGACCCAGCCGCCGCAGTCTCTGTCGACGCCCTCCACCCCGGCGTAATGCAGGCAGAAGGTCAGGAACATGACGTTCCAGTCGCCGTAAGGCTCCCCGCACCACGCGCCATAGCGGGTGTAGCCCTTAACCGTTTCGCCGTCCTCCGCGACAACGTAGTTTTTCGTACTCTCGGCATAGCCCAGCTGGGTTTCGGCGATGGCAAGGGTATCCTGCCGCCAATTCCCGGTCAGCGTCACCCCCGCGAAGGTCTGCTCCCATAGCTCCGCCGTCTCCACGTCCGCGCCGGGGTCCGCGTGGCAGGCAAGACTGTGGGTGTGTTCCTCCGTCCCGCAGACCAGCTCCCCGTTTTCATCCCGACAGGCTTCCCCGTGGGTATGAGCGTCCTTGCCGCAGAATACCGTTTCTTCCGGCTTGCAAGCCTCGCTGTGGGTGTGTTCTTCCTGTCCGCAGACCAGCTCCCAGGTGCCGTAGCACCGGGCGGTATGCACGTGTGCCGTATCGGTGCAGGTCAGCGTCCCGGTGTCCACCGGCTCCTCCACCGTCTCAAAGCAGGCGTCGGAGTGCTGGTGCTCCAGAACCTGGGTCTGTCCGCATATCAGATTGCCGTCAGCGTCAAAGCAGTCGGGCGTGTGACGGTGGAGGACGATCTCCGGTTTCGTGCAGACCAGCACCGGCTGAGCATCTTCCGCCGGCTCCGTGGGCAGGTCGCAGCTCAGAACCTGCTCCCATTCATAGCAGGCATCGGTATGACTATGGTCGCTGTCGACGCCGCAAGTCAGTTTCCGGGACGTCTTATAGCAGCTCTCGTCATGCCGGTGTTCCTCGGATTCTTCCCGGCCGCAGGCAAGCACGGTGGTCTCAACGTAGCAGGCATCCGTATGGACATGCTCCCCGCAGACCAGATTGCCCCGCACCGACGTATAGCAGCCCTCCGCGTGGGTATGTTCTTCCGGCAGGGCATAGCAGTCGGCAGTGTGCCGGTGTGCCTCAATCTCGGGAAGCAGACACCAGAGGCTTCCCTTTTCGTCATAGCAGTGGGAATCATGGCTGTGAACCACAAAATCGGCATACCCGCACGTCGGATTTCCGTCGGCATCATAGCAGTCCGCCGTGTGCCGGTGAATTTCCAGCGTCTCCGCGCTGCACACGGGAACCCTTTTCTCAACCGACGTCACCTGCGCATAGCAGGCGTCCGTGTGGGTGTGCTCCGGGATGTCACATTGCTTTTCCAGTGTGATCGCCGGCAGGATCAGCGCATAGGTGGTACAGAATACCACCACACCGGCAAGCACGGTCACGACCCGATGCCGGAGGCGCTTCCTTTTATGCACTCTCGTGTATTTTTCCGCATCCCGCAGAGCATCATATCGCATACGTCCCTTCACCATCCTTCCTATCTCAATGCGCCGAAGTCCGGCAGAGGCCAGACCCGGAATACAATCCTTCCGACGATTTGCTCATCGGAAATGCAGCCGACCGCGGTACTGCGGGAATCCACCGAGGTGGAACGGTGATCTCCCACACAGAAGTAACGGTTATCCGGTACCTGATAAGGCAGCGCAATGTCACATTCTCCAAGCGCTTTTTCCGTCAGGTACGGTTCCTCCAGCAGCCTTCCGTCCACGGATACATTTCCGTTTTCGTCGATATCCACCCATTGGCCGGGGCCGGCAATACAGCGCTTCACCAGGATCTTGTTTCCCAGGTAGAACGCCACCAGGTCGCCGGGTTCAAAGCCCGAGCCCTTGACGGAGAGGACAATGTCCCCCTCATTCAGCGTGGGCGTCATGGAAGACCCGTAGATCTGCAGCACGGGCATCCAGATGGTAGCCACCAGCACGGCTACAGCCGCAACAACCACAAGCGTATAGACGGTGCTGCGAAGAACGCGTTTATACCGCCGTTTGTATTTTTCTCTGCCAAGCTCCGCCTCCAGCTGTTCCAGAGTCGGGGGCTCGGGAGATTTCCACGATTTCGACTTCATAACTCTCCGCTTCCCTTTTCCGACATAAGACGCACGTTTTCCAGATATTGCTGCGCGGCTTTGTCCGCGGCCTCAAATACACGGTTCAGCTGCAGCGCCGCCTCCGCAAGGGAACCGGCTTTTTCAACCGCTATTCTGCGATCCCGGAGCTGCGCCTCCGCACGCTCCAGCCTGATTTTCAATTGACGGTTTTCTTCCGTCTGCGCAATCAGCATTTCCAGCAGCTCGCTCCGGCTTAACCGTCTCAGTTCCTTATCCGTCATCCGACTTCCCTCCAATCCGCGCTTACGGCTGAAAGCAGAAAAAAGCAGCGGTCATTTTCCTGCCCGTCATTCCCACAATGTAGCTAAAAGACCTGATTCCCGGTGAAATACGGGAATTGGAATCGTTTCCAACTTCTTAATACAAATGATATCACGTTTAACACGTAAATGCAACCATTGATCGTCGAATATTGCGGGTCAGAATTAACGAATTTTCAGCTTTATTTTTGTTAATTATTCCCCAGCTCCGGAAATAAGGCGAAGCATTTCTGCCATCCGTGCGCTTCTGCGCAGGATATTTTGGAGGACGTATCGGAAATGCCCGGATTTAGGGCAACACCGCATAATTTGACAAGGAGGCTCAGCCAGGATTTTTGTCCCAATTCAAAGTTTGGAAAACGAAGGAATACTGTATGTATTTCTCGTTTTTCAAACTGAAGAAGTGGGGCAAAAAGACGGCTGAGACTCGCAGGCACAATTGTGCGGTGTTGCCTTAGAGAAGAGAAAAGGCTCACCCGCAGTGTCAGCTACTGAAAACTGTGAAAGGGAAAGCCAGGAATGAGCAGTTTAACCAAAGCAGTGATATCTTTTAAGACTAGTATAGTGCATTTTACCGGATTCGTCAATACCCTGGAACAAGCAATATTCCCCACCCTTTCACACAAGGCGCCTCAATTTCTCTGTAATTTGACAGTATCTTCTTCGCGAGAGGATATGTCACAATCCGGAAGCTCGGTTCCTTTCAATGAGGAAAGGAATCCGTGTCCCTATTGCGGTGTTGCCCTAAGCGTGTCGGAGTTCTGCAAGCTATGTACAATAAATAAAGCAGCACGCCCTGCCAATTAAGGCAGGGCGTGCTGCAATTTTGGAGCAGGATACGGGAGTCGAACCCGCCTTCACAGCTTGGGAAGCTGTTGTACTACCGATGTACGAATCCTGCGTACAGGTGCATTATAGCAGAGCCGCCGGAAAAAAGCAACCTTTTTTTGTCGGAAAAGGGAATCCCGGTTGAGGAAATCCGCCGGATGTGCTATATTTAAGGCAACGACCCGGCGGGACAGAGCCGTGATTTGTAAGGAGAAGCGCGTATGGCAGAATATGAGCTGGTTTATGAGATCAAGAACCTTTGCCGCAACAACCAGATGCGGGACGTGTTCTTTGAAGATGTGGAATGCGACGACCCGGAGGCCTATCTCCGCGGCCGCCTGAAGGGGAAAACCGTGGAATTTTCCACGGAAAAAGGCGCGGGCGGCAGCGTGACCATCCATGCGGTGGTGGACGGGCTGATCCAGAAGTACGTGTTCACGCCGGTGTGACAAAAATGTCCACTTGCGGACGTCGGATAAATGAAAGTTGGGCAATTTTTCTGAAAAAATTTCGCAAATTATGGGTTGAATTTAGATGGCATATGTGATACGATAAGTTGGTATCGATATGGGCGAAGTGCGCCCGTAGGGCAAAGTCACCATCCGCAGTCAAAAACGGCTCCCGAGCCATGAGTGCGCGTGGTGACGCGGCCTGTATGGACGAAATTCCGACCTGTCGGCCGCTCCTTTTCCGCTTTCGCCGGAAGGGAGAAAACGCGGGAGGGGCTGCGCTCCGAACCTGCGTTACGCAAAATCACTTTTAAGGAGAACCAAACTATGGCACCTCATACCATTGCCGTTGCCGGAAAGGGTGGTGTGGGCAAAACCACTACCTGCGGCATGATCATCGACTACCTGTGCGGCAAGAAGCGCGGCCCCGTCCTTGTGGTGGACGCCGATGCCAATTCCAACCTGAACGAGGTTCTTGGCGTGGAGGTTGAGACCTCCCTCGGCCAGATTCGCGAGGAAATGGCGCAGGCGGAGCTGAAGGGCACCATTCCCAAGGGGATGACCAAGGCGGACTACGCGGAAATGAAGTTCGGCGACGCCCTGATCGAGGACGACGATTTTGACATGCTGGTCATGGGTCGTACCCAGGGCAAGGGCTGCTACTGCTACGTCAACGGCGTGCTGCAATCTCAGCTTGGAAAATATCTGCCCAACTATTCCTACGTGGTCATGGACAACGAGGCGGGGCTGGAGCATATCGCCCGGGGGACGCTCCCCCATGTGGACACCATGCTTCTGATTTCCGACTGCTCCCGCCGGGGCGTTCAGGCCGTGGCGAGAATCGCCGAAATGATCGACGAGATGGGTTTGAACCCCGGACAGATGGGCCTGATCATCAACCGCGCGCCGGACGGAAAGCTGGATGACGGCGTCCGTGCCGAGATCGAAAAGCACGGCCTCAAGCTCTTTGGCGTTCTGCCTCACGACGAGGCGGTTTACCGCTGCGACTGCGACGGCAATCCGTCCGCGAAGCTCCCGGACAGCGACCCCATGAAGGTCGCGCTGCGGGGAATTATGCAGTCTATCGGCCTGTAAGCCGGTAACACCTGCGGAACGGAAGGAAAGCGGCGCTTCTTTAGGAGGGAAGGGCTGTGTTCTTTCGCGCTCCGTGCAAAACACATCCATAATTGCGCCGGACGAAAAACGCCCCGCGTGTGGAAAAAATATCAAGGGGGATTACAAATTATGGCTTTCACTGCCAAAACGGCACCCTTCAGCGGCAAGATCAATGCCGTGACGCTGGGCACCGGTGACAAGGCAATCGTCATCGGCGGTCAGAATGTGATGCCGTTTTACACCTTCGATGCTGCCATCGAAAACGCGCCTAAGATCGGTATTGAAATTTCCGATCTGGCAACAGAGTGGGACGCTCCCGCTCTGAAGGAATTCTATGCCGGCTGCACCACCATGGTCGATTTTGCCAAGAAGGCTCAGACCATGCCCGGCGCGGATTTCCTGTGCCTGCACTTTGAGTCCGCAGACCCCAACGGTGCCAACCGCTCCGTTGCCGACTGTGTGGCCGACGCCAAGGCTGTCGCCGAGGCTACCACTATGCCCATCGTGGTCATGGGCTGCAAGAACATCGAGAAGGACGGCGAGCTGTTCAGCAAGATCGCTGAGGCGCTGCAGGGCAAGAACATTCTGGTTCTGTCCGCCCGGAACGAGGACTACAAGACCGTCGGTGCTTCCGTCGCCCTGGCTTACGGCCAGAAGGTGGGCGCCGAGACCGCCGACGACATCAACCTCGCCAAGCAGCTGAACATCATGCTCAAGGGCCTCTCCATCAACCCTGAGAACATCGTCATGAACATCGGCACCGCCGCCGTGGGCTATGGCTTCGAGTACGTGGCCTCCACCCTGGACCGTGTCCGTCTGGCCGCTCTGGCGCAGTCCGATGCCGACCTGCAAATGCCCATCATGGCTCCCGTGTCCCCCGACACCTGGGCCGTGAAGGAATCCACCGCTTCCGAGGAAGATGAGCCCGAATGGGGCAGCCGGGAAGAGCGCGCGATCGGGATGGAAGTCTCCACCGCCGCTGCCAACCTGACCGGCGGCGCTGACGCCGTCATCATGCGTCATCCCGCAGCCGTTGCCACCATCAAGAAGTTCATCACGGATCTCGTGTAATCGGAAGGAGGATACATACAATGGCTTTGAAAGGTCTTGACATTTTTAAGCTGTCTCCTAAGAAGAACTGTAAGGAGTGCGGCAGCCCCACCTGTATGGCATTCTGCATGAAGGTGGCGCAGGGCGCTGTGTCCATTGACAAGTGCCCCTACTTCTCTGATGACGCGAAGGCGATGCTCAATGAGCAGACCGCGCCTCCCATGAAGACCATCACCGTCGGCGATCACAAGCTGGGCGGCGAGACTGTCCTCTTCCGTCACGAGAAGACTCTGGTCAACAAGAACCTGTACGCAGTTTCCGTCTGCACGGGCATGTCCGCAGAGGACGCCGACAAGAAGCTGAGCGAGCTGCAGAAGGTCGACTACGAGCGTATCGGCGAGAGAATGTACGTTGAGTTCGTTTTCGTCGCCAACAAGCAGTCCGATCCCGCCGTCTACGCGGAGCTGGTCAAGAAGGCCGCTGCTACCGGCCGTGACCTGATCCTGGAGTGCTGGGATGTGGAGTGCGCCAAGGCTGCTCTGGCAGTCGCGGGCAAGAACGTCATTCTCGACGGTGCTACCCCCGAAAACTGCGAGGCTATGAACGCCGTCGCCAAGGAGGCCGGTGTTGTTCTGGGCGTTCACGCCGACAACCTTTCCGACCTGTACGACACCGTGAAGAAGCTGGAAGCCGCCGGCAACAAGAACCTGGTGCTGGACGTCACCGGCAAGACCGCCAAGGAGACCCTGGCCAATGCCGTTCTGGTGCGCCGCACCGCCATCAAGGATGGCGACCGCAGCTTCGGCTATCCCTCCATCGTCAACGTAGGCCGCATCGCCAGCGGCGATGACCATCTGCAGACCGCCTACGCTTCCATGTTCACCGAGAAGTACGGCTCCATCATCGTCATGGAGAACATGACCTACGCCCAAGCGCTGCCTCTGTACGGCCTGCGTCAGAACATCTTCACCGATCCTCAGAAGCCCATGAAGGTGGAGAGCAAGATCTATCCGCTGAACGGCGCCGACGAGAACAGCCCCTGCGCCCTGACCGTGGACTTCGCGCTGACCTACTTCCTGGTTTCCGGCGAACTGGAGCGTTCCAACCAGCCCGTGAACCTGATTATCACCGACGCATCCGGCATGTCCGTTCTGACTGCCTGGGCCGCCGGTAAGTTCTCCTCCTCCACCGTCAAGAAGACCTTCGAGACTCTGGACATCGAGAACAAGATCAAGAACCGCACCCTGATCATCCCCGGCAAGGTTGCCGTTATGAAGGGTGAAATTCAGGAGAAGCTGCCCGGCTGGAACGTCGTTGTCGGCCCCACCGAGGCGGTTCAGCTGCCCAAGTACATGAAGGACAAGGAATACGAGGCCGCTGCCAAGGCTGCCGCCGCCGAAAACGCCGCCAAGGCTGCCACCACCGTGGAAGTCAAGGAGCTGTCCTTCGACGAGCTGCTGGCGACCAAGGTTCCCGAGATCAAGGTTGTGGACATGGGCGTCAAGTACAAGGGCTACAACCCCGAGTCCCAGACCTTCGTCACCATCGGCGAGCGCATCCACTGCATCGCGCCCTCCGTCCGCAAGGCTATGGACGAGCGGGATCCCGAGCCGATCCTGAAGCGTGCCGCTGAGCAGATCGCTGCCGGCGCCACCTATCTGGACGTCAACATCGGACCTGCCGAGAAGGACGGTCCCGAGCGCATGATGTGGGCTGTCAAGCTGCTGCAGGAGAACTTCAACAACGTGCCTCTGGCACTGGACACCGCCAACAAGCGGGCTATCGAAGCCGGTATCAAGGTCTACAACCGCACCAACGGCAAGCCCATCGTCAACTCCGCCGACGCCGGTTCCCGTATTTCCAACATTGATCTGGCCGCTGCCAACGACGCCATCTGTATTGCCCTCTGCTCCGCCGACGGCATTGCCAAGGACAACGAAGAGCGCATGAAGCACTGCCACAACATGCTGGAGCGCGGCATGAGCCTGGGCATGGATGCCACCGACCTGTGGTTTGACCCCCTGTTCCTGGTTGTCAAGGGTATGCAGGACAAGCAGATGGAGGTTCTGGAAGCCATCAAGATGTTCACGTCCGAGGGTCTGAAGTCCACCGGCGGTCTGTCCAACAACTCTAACGGTGCGCCCAAGACGCTGCGTCCCATCATGGACTCCGCTCTGGTTGCCATGGCGATGATGCAGGGTCTGACCTCCGCCATCGTCAACCCCTGCGACCTGCGCCTGATGGAGACCATCAAGTCCTGCGACATCTTCAAGAACCACGTCCTCTACTCCGACTCCTACCTCGACCTCTAATGCCCGTAGGACGGGCGGCCAATGACGTTACGGACTCTGGGTGGTGGTTTGGACATCCTTTGGGCCCCTCGACCGGTGGTGCGGCGGTTGTCCGTGCTGAGTGGGGGAGATGGAGGATGAATTTGGCACTGGGTGGTTGACGGACTGCTTTCGAGTCTGTTGTTTAAGGTGCCGGATGACCATAAACCCTAGAAGGTCGGCATTTGGCTGGCTGAGTAGATGTGACTGACAGTTTTCCCACGCATTCCATGGCTGGGAGGGAACCTCCCTCCCAGCCGGTTTGCTTTTTTACTTTGGAAAAATTTACTGCATTTGGAAGCTCCGGCGCTGTGCCGGGAAATGAATCGGTATATTCAGCCTTCGGGCTTAATATATATTATCTTTAGGATTACATTATTGGGAGGAATTTACATGAGCGTATTAACCGATCTCATCTATGGCGGATCCAATGCCGTTGCAGGACTGACCGAAGGTGCCGTCAACGACGCCATTGCCAAGTACGGCGCAGACAAGGAGATTGCCTTCCCCGATACCGCATACTTTTTCCCAACCATTTATGCTGCCACCGGCGTGAAGGTCAAGACTCTGGGCGACCTGCCCGCCTGCGTGGGCGTGCTGAAGAGCCTGATTACCAACCAGGAGGATCTGGCTCAGGCGCTGAACGCAGGTCTTGCCACCGCCGTCGGCGCGGAAATTCTTGAGGGACTGAAATACGTTGACGGCGCGAACCCCTACGAGAACGAGTCCGGCATCGGCTTTGTTCCCGACCCCGTCATCCGTTCTCTGGGCGTGCCGCTGGTCACCGGCGATATCCCCGGCGTAGCCGTCGTGCTGGGCAAGGCGGACAAGGCTGAGGACGTGGTCAAGGTGGTCAAGGACTACCAGAGCAAGGGCATCATGACCTTCCTTGTGGGCGACGTCATCGAGCAGTGCGCCGAGGGCGGCGTCAAGATGGGCTTAGAGCTGCGTGTCATTCCTCTGGGACATGACGTGACCGCCGTCATCCATGTCGTCACCGTGGCCATCCGTGCCGCTCTGATTTTCGGCAACATTCAGCCCGGCAATCTGGCCGGTCTGCTGGACTACACCAAGAACCGTGTTCCCGCCTTCGTCAACACCTTCGGCGCCATTGACTCCGTGGTGGTTTCCGCCGGAGCAGGCGCCATCGCCCTGGGCTTCCCCGTGGTCGTGGACATCGACCTGGGCGAGAATCAGGTTCCCGGCGCTCTGGAGTCCGTATGCGACCACGCCGAGACCGTGAAGAAGTCTCTGGAGCTGCGGAACATCAAGATCAAGGTGAAGGAGCTGCCCATCCCCGTGGCCTTCGCCGCTGCCTTTGAGGGCGAGATCATCCGTAAGGCCGATATGCACAACGAGATCTGGTCTGCCAAGAACCCCACTGCCGAGCTGGTTGTGATGCGGGAACTGAATGAAATCGAGGATCACAAGATCACCATCGTCGGCCCCGACTTCGATCAGGCCAAGGATCTGGCTCTGGCGACCTACGTTGAGGTGGCCGGCAAGAAGATGCAGGTGGACTTCGAGTCCGTTATCGAGCGGAAGTTCCACGCCTGGTTCAACTACATGGAAGGCGTCATGCACACCGGTCAGCGCAATCAGGTCCGTATCCGTGTCAGCAACGCGGCTTACGAAGCAGGTCTGCGGCTGAAGGACCTCGCCGAGGTTCTGTACGTCATGATCATGGACGAGTTCGACGCCGTTGTGGACAAGTGCCAGGTCACCCTGATTACCGACGCCGCCCAGGCGGAGAAGTTCCGTGACGAGGTGGCTATGCCCCGGTACAACCAGCGCGACGACCGTCTGGCGTCCATGACCGACGAGGCCGTTGACCGTTACTTCACCTGCATCATGTGCCAGTCCTTCGCCCCCGCCCACTGCTGCGTGGTCACCCCCGAGCGTCTGGGTCTGTGCGGCGCCGTGTCCTGGCTGGATGCCAAGGCCACTTACGAGCTGAACCCCAACGGTCCCTGCCAGCCCATTTTCAAGGAAGGCTGCGAGGACGAGCGCACCGGCCGCTTCCAGTCCGTCAACAAGGCAATCTCCGACGCGACCCACGGCGCTGTCGAGAACGTCACCCTGTACTCCATTCTGGAGGATCCCATGACCTCCTGCGGCTGCTTTGAGTGCATCTGCGGCATTGAGCCGATGTCCAACGGCTTCATCGTTGTGAACCGGGAATACAAGGGCATGACCCCTGCCGGTATGACCTTCGGCGAGCTGGCCTCCTGCACCGGCGGCGGCGTCCAGACCCCCGGCTACATGGGTCACGGCCGTCACTTCATCTCCTCCAAGAAGTTCATCGCTGCCGAGGGTGGCATCGAGCGCATTGTCTGGATGCCCAAGGAGCTGAAGGACGACGTTGCCGAGCGTCTGAACAAGACGGCCAAGGAGCTGTACGGCATCGACAACTTCACCGACATGGTCGCCGACGAGACCGTCACCACCGACTGCGAGGAGCTGCTGAACTGGCTGACCGAGAAGGGTCACCCGGTGCTGGGCATGGAACCTCTGATGTAATGAAATTGAGATTGCGCCCGGGAAGGAAACTTCCCGGGCGTAGTTTTTTGTGGCTTCCCCTACTGAACGAGGAGAGCCTTCGGGAAACGGATCGCCACACCAGTGCTGCGGCATTGGCTTGTAATGCCCCCCTATTGAGGAGCACATGCGTTCGGTCGGGCTATGACGCCGGGGGGATGAGCCATATCAAATCTAATATAGGTAAAAAAATACTGATTTCGCTGGACAATTGCGGGGAGCTATGTTATACTTGAAAAGAGAAAAAATTTCAGGCGGCGCTATCATTCCGTCCGGGAGTTTCGGCAATTTTTTGCCGGATGGCAGGGCCTCGCCCAAAAAGAAAGGTGTTATCCTTATGCCAAAAGTCGTATTTCAAATCGAAGGCGGCAAGCCCGTTACCGTCGATTGCAACGTCGGCGATAACCTTCTGGAGCTGGCTCGCCGTGCCAATGTGGCAATCGACGCTCCCTGCTCCGGCAACGGCTCCTGCGGCAAGTGCCGCATCAAGCTGGTGGAGGGGGAATTGGAATCCTACCCCAGCCGCCATATTTCCGACGAAGAATATGCTGAAGGGTGGCGCCTGAGCTGCAGCTCAAAGGTCGTTGGCGACTGCACCGTGTTTGTTCCGGATATTGCCAGCGCCTATCAGTCCCGGATGAAAACCGCCGATTTGAGCAGCCCCCAGGAGGTCGCCATTTTCGACGCCTGCCAGAGCCAGCTGAAACAAAGCGGCATTCACTTTACCAATCGGTTCCGTGCGGTTGACCTGACCATGACCGAGCCGAGCCTGGACGACACCATGCCCGACAACGAGCGCCTGACCTGGGCGCTGGAGGAAGCGCTGGGCGTGGAAAAAGTGGAAATTCCCTTCTGCGTCATGGTGAAGATGGCGCATGTCCTGCGGGAAAATAACTTCCACGTGTGCGTGAAGGGCGAATTTCTGGACGATACCTTCCGCTGCATGGAGATTTGCGCTCCGGAGGACACCATGATTGTCGGCTGCGCCATCGACATCGGCACCACCACGGTCACCATGGTGCTGACCGATCTGACCACAGGCAAGATTCTGGCGAAGGGTTCCTCCGGCAACGGCCAGATCCGTTACGGCGCGGACGTTATCAACCGTATCATCGAGCAGGGCAAGCCCGGCGGCAAGAAAAAGCTCCAGGACGCCATTTTGAAGGAGACCCTGAACCCCATCATTGCCAATCTGTGCAAGTCCGCGGGGGTCACCTGCCCGTCCATTCTGCGCATGAGCGTGGGCGCGAATACCACCATGAACCATCTGCTGGTGGGCGTAGACGCCCAGCCGGTTCGGATGGATCCCTACATTCCCAGCTTTTTCCTGTGGAACGACCTGCTGGCGCAGGATTTGAAGCTCCCTGCCAATCCCCTTGCGCCGGTACTCATCGCTCCCAACATCGGCTCCTACGTAGGCGGCGACATCACTGCCGGTACGCTGGCCTCCGGCATCTGGGACAGCGACGCGCTGAGCCTGTTCATCGACCTGGGCACCAACGGCGAGATTGTCTTCGGCAACCGGGACTTCCTGGTGAGCTGTGCCTGTTCCGCCGGCCCCGCTTTTGAGGGCGGCGACATTTCCTGCGGTATGCGCGCCACCGACGGCGCCATTGAAGCCTGCACCGTCGACAAGGTGACCATGGAACCCACCGTTTCCATTGTGGGCGACGCGGATCAGAAAGCCGTGGGTATCTGCGGCAGCGGCATCATCGACATCATTTCCGAGCTGTACCGCTGCGGAATTATCAATGCCAAGGGGCTGTTTGTCCGGGAGGGCGAGCGCGTCCGCCGGGATCATCACGGCATGGGTCGGTATGTCATTGCCTTTGAAAATGAGAGCGAGACCGGCCGGGAGGTGTCCATCAACGAGGTGGACATCGACAACTTCATCCGTGCCAAGGGCGCGATTTTCTCCGCCATTGCGACGCTGCTGCATAGTGTGGATATGCCCGTGGAAGCCATCGAGAATGTCTTTGTCGCCGGCGGCATCGGCTCCGGCATCAACATGAAGAACGCGGTGAACATCGGCATGTTCCCGGACGTGGAGCTGGAAAAGTTCCACTACATCGGCAATTCCTCCCTGTCCGGCGCTTACGCCATGGTCATGAGCGACGAAGCCGCCGCCAAGACCGCTGAGGTGGCCGCGAACATGACCTATCTGGAGCTTTCCACCTATCCCGGCTACATGGATTCCTTTGTGGCCGCCTGCTTCCTGCCCCATACGGACAAGCGGCTGTTCCCCCACTCCATTCAGGAGGCGTAACATGCTGGAAGGAATGCACCATGTGGCGGTGATTGCTTCGGAGGAAGCCCGAACCCTGGATTTTTATGTCAACAAGCTGGGGTTCACTCTGGAGAGCCAAGTCTGGAGGCCGGAGCAGCGGGATTATCTGCGGATGCTGCGGCTGGGGAATTTGGTGCTGGAGCTGTTCATCAAGCCCGACGCTCCTGCCCGGCTGACTCTGCCAGAGGCTCTGGGTCTACGGCATTTGGCCTTCCGGGTAACGAACATTCAGGCGGCTCGGGACTGGCTGAACGCACAGGGCATCGAGACGGAACCGATTCACGAGGACAAGGCAAACGGAGGGCACTATGTATTCTTCCGGGATCCCGACGGTCTGCCTCTGGAACTACACGATTAAGGAATAAGGAATATGCAAGTAGAAAACCACAAAGAAGAAGCCCCCTTTGCCCATTATGTGGAGCTGTTCCGCAACCTGAACCCCGCCGCCGTGGCGGCGAGGCTGTCGGACGTCCGCTGGGACGGGAAGGAATTCACCCTCAGCCTTCTGGGCAGGGCGTTTGCCATTGCCCATCCGGACTACGCCATCCGGGCGCTGGACGGTGGGACGCTGCCGCCGCTGCCCGCCCAGACGTTTCTGCTGCGCTATCTGCTGGAAAGCAAGGACGTGGTCTGGCAGGGGCAGTGGAAGACCTTCCGGGAGATGCCCTGGGGGGAGATGTACATCAAGCCCTACACCGGCCGCGTGCTGACCCGGGCGGCTTTCACCTTCGGCACCCGTCTGCCAAAGTTCAAGGCCGCCTGCGAAAAAATGCAAGCGCTGCCCCTGTCTCACGGGGACGCGGGCTACCAGTTCGATCTGATCGGCGGCTACCGGATGCAGATTCTCGTCTGGGAGGGGGACGACGAATTTCCCCCCAACGCCCAGGTGCTTTATTCCGACAATTTCGCGGAAGGCTTCGCCGCGGAAGACCGGGTCGTAGCGGGGGATATCCTGATCTCCACGATCAAGAGCCAGATGTAAAAAGGAAAAGGCAGGGCGCTCTTTTGGAGCGCCCTGCTTGCGTTTACTGCAGACCCTGCTCGTAAGCCTCGATCATCTTCTTGACCATCTGGCCGCCGACGGAGCCGGCTTCGCGGGAGGTCAGGTGACCGTTGTAGCCGTTGGTCAGGTTCACGCCAACCTCCCTTGGTGTCTCTTTTACATGGTGAACGTCAAATTGCCTCGGATTGTTCTGAATTTTCCCTGCTTTGAGGGAAATTTTCAAGGGATTCAAGACGCAGGCACCCAATGAATTTGTAATATATTTTAACGCTCTGCTGATAGGCGGCATTTTTCCGGGGCGCTCTGACGTAGCCATCGGGTAATATCTTGGGTCCTACTTCAATTCTTTCGACGAAAGTCAGGAGGGTATCCCGATCCAGAACCGCAATGGTGGAGTATTGCCTGGCAAGCTCAAAGAACCTTTTGTAATTGGAACGGATGTCATCGTCAGGGGACGGCACACTGAGGACTTCCAAAGCGTTTTCAAGGCCGGAGGCTTCTTTTTCAAGGTCGGCGACCATGACTTCCAATCTGGAATCAGCCAGCTTTCCTTCGGCATTGTCGGTGTACAGCTTTCCGATCGTCCGGTTGATGACATTCAGGCGTGTCCTGGCTTTTTCGATTTTTGCCTCACGCAGCTTTTGGGCGGATTCGTCGTGGATTTCTTCCAGGACCTGATTTACCAGCTTACTGATTTCTTTGTCGGACAGCTTGATCAGGCTGTTCAAATCCTGACGAACCACTTCAAGAAGGTCGGCGTATTTCATACTGACGCCCTCGCAGGGGTTTTCAAACCGCTTGCTTTTGTGGTTGCAGGAAAGAAACCAGTATTTTTCACGCTCGCCCTTGTAAACCGTCCCGGAAGAACACAGCGAATATCCGCAACGGCCGCAAACGGCGATACCACCGAAAATGCTTTTCCGTACATGGTCGTATTGACGGTAGTCGCGGCTGCCTTTTCCCAGGTTTGCTTGTGCCTTGTCAAAGGTCATCTGATCAACGAGAGGTTCGTGCGTGTTGGACGTTATGACCCAATCCTCCTGGGGAACGGAAATCTTTTTGCGGGACTTGATGCTTGCCTTGCGGGTTTTCCCAAGCAGCGTATTGCCAAGGTAAACCTGATTCTTGATGATCCGCTTTACCGTGGTGTAATTCCAGCAATCCGTGGCGCGGGCGGCACCTGTGTCGGAAAAGTTGTCGCGGTACAGTACCCGGTACTTCAGAGGCGTGATCACACCGGCTGCCGTGAGCTCCTGGGCAATTTTGATGCAGGAGTCGCCTGCGGCGGAGCGTTGGAAAATCTGCGCGACGATTGGCGCGGTTTCCTCGTCCGGGACTAACCGGTCTCTGTTGCGGGGGTCTTTCTTATAGCCAAAGGGTGGGCAGGCACAGTATTCGCCTTTGCTTCGCTTCATCCGCAGAACATCCTTAACCTTTCTGGAACCGTCACGCAGGTATACCTCATTCATTGCGAACTGAAAAGGCGCCATGATATTCTCCGATTCGGAATCGAAATTGTCGGCGATGGCGACATAATGGATCCGGCGCTCCGGAAAGAACTGCTCGGCATAATAGCTGGCCTCCCGCATATCACGCCCCAGACGGGAGAGGTCTTTGGTTATGACCATATTTGCTTTCCCGGCCTGTAAAGCTTTCATCATTTGCTGAAAACCGGGACGTTCAAAATTGCTGCCCGACCAACCGTCATCGACAAAGGAATCCAGAAGAACGATTCCTCGCTGAGCGCAGTAGGCTTCAACGATTTTCCTCTGGTTAATGATACTGGCAGAGGACTGCCCGTCCTGCGCCTCTTCCTGAGACAATCTGTAGTAGGCGTAGGCAAGGGAAAGAGAAGTTGCGCTTGTATCCCTCCTTAGAGAAAAATTTGCAGTCGGAAAATGGTTAGGTGTTGTTGAATTCATTTAGCATACCTCGTCGTTGAGGTGCTTTCGCCTGAATTATACATATGGGTGGCCGGAGTTGTCAAAGGGAACGTCTGGGAATGTGCCTGGCGAATCCGCTCACGGATCAGATCGGAAGACGGTTTTTCACCGACAAATTCACGTTGAACAACGTATGTTATGTTGTTAATTTGCAGCTTGTCCATAGTTTTCCCCCCAATCTACATGGTGGATTTTTCCCATTTATGGGGCGCGTTATTCCACCGGGACTGGTTGCGGAGGACTGTGTAATCCCGACCAAAGCGAATGCCGCCATGGGAACACGGTTCCCTTTCTTGCTGAAAGGCATCGAGCCTTCCCGCTTTGAAGCCGTGCGGACGGGGCTGACCGGTCGAGGGCGGCCGAGATTGGAGGTTTCTGCGGTATGCGGCGGGTGGGGAGAAAGATTTTTTTGGTATTTATTGGGTTGCACCTTCGGGTGCAACTTTTTTTGTCTTTCGGGGTTTGGATGAAAGGGAGGTTGCTATGGAACGCAAATGCGTAGAGCGGGAACTGAAACAGAGAATTCAGACGGGGACCATCCGGAGGGAGGATGTGACGCGGCGGTTGGCGGAACTGGCGTTCGGGAAAGCCAACGACTGCGTACGGCTGGCGCTGGAGGATGAGCCGAAGCTGGACAAGCTGGACCTGAGCTTGCTCAGTGAGGTCAAGCGCAACGACAAGGGAACGGTGGAAATCAAGCTCATTGACCGGCTACAGGCGCTGGAACAGCTGGCAACCGTGGCAGACGGGGAACGGACGGACATGGACGATTTCCTGAAGGCGTTGCAGGGCGGCGGGGAAGAATGACGGCCTTTTCACCAAAGCAAAGGACGGTGCTGACCTGGTGGGTGCCGGGGAATCCGAATCGGGGTAAGGAGGCTATCGTGTGCGACGGGGCGGTTCGCTCCGGGAAAACCCTGGCTATGGGGCTGAGCTTTTTCCTGTGGGCCATGAGCTGCTTTCACGGCCAGAAGTTCGGCGTCTGCGGCAAGACGATTGCCTCCCTGCGGAGAAATGTGCTGTCCGAGATTTTGCCGAAGCTGGAGGCGCTGGGGGCGCAGTGGAGGGAAAAGCGGACGGACAATCTGCTGACGGTAAAATTCCGGGGGCGGGAAAACCAGTTTTACGTCTTCGGCGGGCGGGACGAAAGCTCCGCGAGCCTGATTCAGGGTATCACCTTTGCCGGGGTGCTGCTGGACGAGGTGGCGCTGATGCCCCGCAGCTTTGTGGAGCAGGCCTGCGCCCGATGCTCCGTCGCCGGGAGCAGGCTGTGGTTCAACTGCAACCCCGCCGGGCCGGGGCATTGGTTTTATCGGACGTGGATCCTGGAGGCGGAGAAGCGGAACTGCCTGCGGCTCCACTTCACCATGGAGGACAACCCCTCTCTGACGCCCGAGATCCGGCAGCGGTATCAGAAGCTGTACACGGGGGTGTTCTACCGGCGGTTTATTCTGGGTCAGTGGGCGCAGGCGGAGGGGCGGGTTTACGACTTTTTCTCTCCGGAAATGGTGGGGAAGGCGCCGGAAGGCTGCGAAAAGTGGTATGTCTCCTGCGACTACGGGACGGTGAATCCCACGTCCATGGGGCTGTGGGGGCTGCGGGATGGGGTCTGGTACCGGGTGAAGGAGTTTTACTTCAACTCCCGGGAGGCGCGGCGGCAGATGACCGACGAGGAATACGCCCGGGCGCTGGAGGGGCTTGCCGGGGGACGGCGGATTTCGGCGGTGATCGTGGACCCCTCGGCAGCCAGCTTCATTGAGGTTCTGCGGCGGAAGGGGTGGCGGGTACGCAAGGCGGAAAACGATGTGCTCAGCGGCATTCGGCTGACCTCCGATCTGCTGAAGGCGGGGAAAATCGTGATCTGCGAGGGGTGCGCGGACTGCCTGCGGGAGATGGACGAGTACGTCTGGGATTTATCCGGCGGGGGGAAGGACAAGGTTCGCAAGGAGCATGACCACGCCATGGACGACATGCGGTATTTTGCCGCCACGGTATTGGGCGAGCGGCAGGAGGGGATTTCCGCGTGGGCGGTGGAGAGAAGGCGCTGACGGGAGCGTCAGGACAATATTTGCTTGAAGGGAGCGATTTTTTGAAACGGAAGCAGAAGGAAACCGGAGGCGTTGCGGCGGTATGCCAGCTTCGCACCGGGAACACCCACCCCTTTGGGGTGATGAAGGGGTTTACGCCCCTGGGCGCCGGGGAGGAACGGATCTACCGGGAGATGCGGGAGGCCATTCCGGTGCTGGACGCCGCGGTGGGGAAAATGGTACGGCTGTGCGGCGGGTTTGAGGTCAGGTGCCGGGATCGTGAGGCGCAGAGCAGCCTCAACGGCTTTTTGCAGATGATGCCCTGCGGCCGGGGGCAGATGGGGATCGAAAGCTTTTTGAGCGGGTATCTGGACAGTCTGCTGACCTACGGCCGGGCGGTGGGCGAGCTGGTGATCGCCGGGGGAAAGCTGCGGGCGGTATGCTGGGGAGACGTGACGGCACTGGAAGCCCAGGAGGGGGAGAGTCCCCTGGAAACGGTGCTGTGGGGTACCGACGAGCACGGTCTTCTGCGGCCGCTCCCCTATCAGCAGCTTCTGCTGTTCACCACGATGAATCCGGAACCGGCGCATCCTTACGGCGTGAGCATGTTCCGGGGGATGCCCTTTCTTGCGGACATTCTTCTGAAAATCTACAACACCATCGGCGTCAACTGGGAACGCGCCGGAAACATCCGCTACAGCGTCATCTGCAAGGGCGGCGAAAACCTTGACCCGGTGACGGCGCAGGAGCGGGGAAAAGCCGTGGCGGCGGAGTGGAGCCGAGCCATGGAGGACAACAAGAACGGCACGGTGCGGGATTTCGTGGCCGTGGGGGATGTGGAGATCAAGGTCATCGGCGGGGAAGCGCCGATATTGGATTCCGAGACCCCGGTACGGCAGATTCTGGAGCAGCTGGTGGCGAAAACCGGACTTCCGCCCTTTTTGCTGGGACTGAACTGGAGCACCACCGAGCGGATGAGCACCCAGCAGGCGGATCTGCTGACCTCGGAGCTGTGGGCGCTGCGGCGGACGGTGGAGCCTGCCATGCGGAAGATCTGTCAGACCTACCTTGCATTGGAAGGGCTGGACAACCGGGTGGAGATCGAGTGGGACGACATCAGCTTGCAGGATATCACGCAGGAGGCGCAGGCGGCACTTTACCGGGCGCAGGCGGAAAAATGTCTGGCGGATGCTTCCCAAAATGAAAATTCTTGAATGGAGGAACCGGCATGGAAATCAACAAGGCGGCGCAGGCCGCAAGCAGCGGCGCGCCTACGGCGGTACAGCTGGAGGCCATCAACAATCTTGCCAAGGCGCATCTGACAGCCCAGCAGGTTTACGTGTTCTCCCTGCGGCTGTGCGACGATCAGGTAGACCGGGACTTTGAGCGCTTCGACAGCGCCGCCCTTCCCGGGCTTGCCAAGCTGTTTATCGGCAAGACGGGGATCGTCGACCACAAGTGGAGCAGCGACAAGCAGGTGGCGCGTATTTTCCAGACCGAGGTGGTTCGGGAGGACGGTGCGGCGTTTATCAAGGCCTGGGCGTACATCCGGCGGGGAGATGCCAACGACGAGATCATCGCCGACATCGAGGCGGGGATCAAAAAGGAGGTATCCGTGGGGTGCGCCATGGGGCGCTCCGTATGCTCCGTCTGCGGGAGCGACTACGGCTCCTGCGGCCATCGGAAGGGCGAAAGCTATGACGGGCAGGTCTGCTGCGCCATTTTGCAGGAGCCGATGGACGCCTACGAATTTTCCTTCGTGGCGGTGCCGGCACAGCGGGAGGCCGGTGTGCTGAAGGGGCTGGGCTGCGGGAAGCCCAAGCTCAAGGAGCTGGCCGACGAATTCGGCGCTCAGGCGGAATACCGGGCGCTGTATCAGCAGGCAGAGCTGGGGAAGCGATACCAGAAGGAGCTGGAGGACAGCATCGTGCGTCTGGGGCTGTCCCTGGAGCTGGGGGTGGAAGCGCCGGTGCTGCGGAGTATCGCCAAGACCGCCGCGGCGGAGGATCTGATCCGGCTCAAGTCGGCGCTGGAGGAACGGCTGGCGCAGAGTATGCCGCTTACGACCCAGTTGGGCGGCTGCCGGGGGAAAGAGGAAAAAGTGGAGAGCGGGTTTTTGATTTAGGGATTTTGTAAAGCCTCGGGGGCGGCGAGGGGTTTTGCGTGAATGAAGTTGCCGCAATGTATCATAGGTTCTCCGGCGAAGGCCGGCAGCCATAAATTTACTTGGGAGGATATCAAATGGGTTATGACAATCTGAAACTGGAAAAGGGCATGTACCGGCAGGAGGGTATGAACTTTACCCAGGTGCTGGAATCTCTGGATCCCAGCGAAAACTATCGGGGTACCGCACTGGAAGGCACCGACGCCTTTCAGCGGCAGCTGAAGCGCTTCGGCATCCGCGCCAAGGGTGCGGGTTCTTCCCCTGTGGAGAAGTTCTTCCGCACCATGGACTCCGCCGTGCTGTTTCCTGAGTACATCGCCCGCACCGTCCGGCAGGGCATGGAGGAAAACGACATCCTGCCCGCCATTACCGCTACCACCACCGTCATCGACGCCATGGACTACCGCTCCATCTACTCCATCCCCACCGACGCGGACAAGGAGCTGAAGGACGTGATGGAGGGCGCGTCCATTCCCGAAACCGAGGTCAAGACCAAGGAGCATCTGGTGCAGCTGAGCAAGCGGGGCAGAATGCTGGTGGCGTCCTATGAGGCCATCCGCTTCCAGAAGCTGGATCTGTTCGGCGTGATGCTGCGTCAGATCGGCGCCCACATTCAGAAGCAGCAGCTGGCCGATGCGGTGAACGTGCTGATCGCCGGAGACGGCAACGAAAATGCCGCCGCCAAGTACACCGTCGGCACCGCTCCCATCTCCGGCACCAAGGGTAAGCTCGCCTACGACCAGCTGGTGGAGTTCTGGGGGCAGTTTGACCCCTACACCATGAACACCATCCTCTGCTCCACCGCCACCATGACCGATATGCTGAAAATCCCCGAATTGCAGAACCCTCTCACCGGCCTGAACTTCCAGGGGACCGGAAAGCTCAGCACCCCTCTGGGCGCTCAGCTGCACCGCACCTCCGCCGTGTCCGACGGTGTGATCATCGGCTTGGACAACCGGTATGCTCTGGAGCTGGTTCGCGCCGGCGACGTGCTGGTGGAGTACGACAAGCTCATTGACCGGCAGCTGGAACGGGCGGCCATTACCTCCATTTCCGGCTTCGGCAAGATCTGCGACGGCGCGTCCTGCGTCCTGAACGTATGACGCTGACGGAACAGGTTTTTGCCCAGGCGGCGCTGCTGGCGGGGGAGCTGGACGAGCGGCAGACCAATCTGCTGAAGCTGCTGTGCGGCGCGTCCGTCTCCTCCCTGACGGCGCGGCTGCGGGAGGGATTGACGCCGGAGGACTGCAAGGCGGATTTCATTGCCGCGGCCAGTCTGCTTGCCTTGGCACAGATGAACGGCGTGGACGACGCTCAGGTGGAGGAGTTCAAGGCCGGTGATCTGACGGTGAAGCAGGGAAGCAATCATCGGGACGCGGCTTCCCAGTGCTTACAGCGTCAGGCCGAGCTGATGATCGCGCCGTATCTCAGGGACGGCTTTTCCTTCCGGGGGGTCTGATATGCGGAGAATGGTTGAGAGAATCATCTCCCAGTACGGCACGGATATGACGCTTACCAGCGGCACTGAGACGAAAACCGTCCGGGCTTTTTTCCGGGCGGTGAACGCCAAAAGCTGGCAGAGCATGGAAAGCGAGGCGACGCTCCTGGGAGAGATCTCCCGGGGGCAGTACGCCTACATCGGCCCCGTCGGCGCCCAGGTGCAGGAGGGGGATACGCTGACCCTGGGGGATAAGACGTATCTGTTCCGGCGGGCGGAGCTTTATTACTACCGCAATCAGCCGGTCTACCAGTGGGGGCTGTGCGTGGAGAAGGGTGTGAACGATACTTGGGCATCTCAATCCTAGAGCTGGTGCTGCGGCGGCTGCGGGAGGCGAAGTTCACGGCGGACGTGGCCTTCCCCGGGCAGAAATTTCCGCAGATCACGAAGCCTGTCGCCGCGGTTCACATTGAAAAGGTGGACCGAGCCAACATGGCGGTAACGGTGGAGGTCAACATCATCTGCCCCGCCGCCATGGGCGGCACCGCCTGCGAGGTGGAGGCTCTGCGGGCGACGGAAATTCTGCGCTGGTCGGGGGCTGTGTGCATACAGAACGGATGCACCTACGACGGGATCAGCCAGGTGTACGTGGTGGCGATCCTGGCGACCTTCACCTGTGTGACGGAGGCCAGCACGTGCAGCCTCGGCCCCGGGTTCCGGGTGTACATCAACGACATCGTCCAGCCCAATGCCATCGCCTTTTCCGAGGAAGAGGTGTCGGGGGTTCAGGCGGAGTATGTTACCGGCGAGTCGGCTCCGGCAGGTGCCAGTCAGGGGAGCAGCCTGTGGTACATTCAGCTGGAGGAGCTGTTCCCCGCCGGTACGCCGGAGAAGGCGGAGCCTGTGGGCGCGTTTACCCTGGAGATTTCCACGGACGTCAAGACGGAGCTGTATTACAGCTGCCGCTGGACGTCCGTCAGGCGGGAATTTTCCAGAGAGGGACTGCGAAAAATCCGCAAGGGCATTGCTATGCTGCGGCAGGAGCAGGAGGGCGAGTAAATGGACAAGCTCAAGTACAAGACCTTTGTCTGGCCTCACAATCCCACGGTGTACAAGGAGGAATATCTCCGGGAACCCCACTACACCAAGGGGGACGACGGAGAATACTATTTTGACGCCATGGGGGAGGAAAAGCTGACCATCACCGGCACCGGGGCGTTCTTCGGCGACGACGCCTTTACCCAGTTCAAAAATCTGGCGAAGCTGTTCAAAGAAACCACCCCGGGGAATCTGGAGCATCCCGTCTGGGGCATCCGGTACTGCTATCTCACCGGGCTGGAAATGACCCAGGAGCCGAAGGACAACTACGTCAGCTACCGCTTTACCTTCACCGGCGCGCAGACCAACGGCGTGGTGCCGAGGTAACGGCAAAATACGCTTTACAGGAAAAATCCCACGCAGTCTTGCGGCTGCGTGGGATTTTTTGTTATTCCAGCTCGAACGCGCCGGTGTAGAGCTGATAGTAGGTGCCCTTCTGGGCGATCAGGTCTTCGTGGGTGCCCCGCTCGATGATGCGGCCATGGTCGAGAACCATGATGCAGTCGGAGTTCATGACCGTACTTAAGCGGTGGGCGATCACGAAGGTGGTGCGCCCTTTCATCAGGGCGTCCATGCCGTCCTGCACCAGCTTTTCCGTGCGGGTGTCGATGGAGGAGGTGGCCTCGTCCAGAATCATCACGGGGGGATCGGCCACGGCCGCCCGGGCGATGGCGATCAGCTGGCGCTGACCCTGGGACAAGCTGGCGCCGTTGCCGGTGAGCATGGTGTTGTAGCCGTCGGGCAGGCGGGTGATGAAGTCGTGGGCGTTTGCCAGCTTTGCCGCGTGGATGCACTCGTCATCGGTGGCGTCCAGCTTGCCGTAGCGGATGTTGTCCATCACCGTGCCGGTGAACAGGTTGGTGTCCTGTAAGACGATGCCCAGAGAGCGGCGCAGGTCGGGCTTGCGGATCTTGTTGATGTTGATATTGTCGTAGCGGATTTTGCCGTCGTCGATGTCGTAGAAGCGGTTGATGAGATTGGTGATGGTGGTCTTGCCCGCGCCGGTGGCGCCCACAAAGGCGATCTTCTGGCCGGGCTTGGCGTACAGGGTCACGTCGTGGAGCACCAGCTTCTCCGGGACATAGCCAAAGTCCACGTCGGTCATGGTAATGTCGCCCTTCAGCTCGGTATAGGTGACGGTGCCGTCCGCCTTGTGGGGATGCTTCCACGCCCAGTGGCCGGTATGCTCCGGGGTCTCGGTGATATTGCCGTTTTCGTCAATTTTGGCGTTGACCAGCCGGACGTAGCCGTCATCCGTCTCCGACTTCTCGTCCATCAGCTCGAAGATGCGCTCCGCGCCCGCCAGCGCCATGACGATGGCATTGATCTGGTTGGAGACCTGGCTGATGGGCATGTTGAAGGAGCGGGACAGGAGCATGAAGCTCATCAGGCTGCCAAGGGACAGCATATTGCCGCCGGACAGCACGCACAGCGCACCGCCCACGATGGCCAGAATGGCATACTGGACATAGCCCAGGTTGTTGTTGATGGGTCCCATCATGTTGGACAGGGCTCCGGCGGTACAGGCGTTGCGGTACAGCTCCTCGTTGAGCTTGTCGAACTGCTCCTTGCAGGCTTCCTCGTGGGTGAAGACCTTGACCACCTTCTGGCCGTTGACCATTTCCTCCACGTAGCCGTTCAGTGCGCCCAGGGACTGCTGCTGGCCGACAAAGTATTTGGCGGACTTCCCTGCCACCTTCATGGTGACGAAGACGATGCCGGTGACGGTAAAGAGCATCACGACGGTCAGCAGCCAGGAGGTTTGCAGCATTCCCACAAAGACCACCACAATGGTCACCAGGGAGGAGGCGCACTGGGGAATGGACTGGGAAATCATCTGCCGCAGGGTATCAATGTCGCTGGTGTAGCGGGACATGATGTCGCCGGCGGTGTTGGTGTCAAAATACCGCAGAGGGAGCGTCTGCATATGGGAGAACATTTCGTCCCGGATGTACTTCTGGGTTCCCTGGCTGACCTTGACCATCAGGAACATAAACAGGAAGGACGAAACCATGCCCACGGCAAAGATGCAGGCAAGCCTGGTGAGATACCCGAGTAAGGGTGCAAAATCCGTGGAGCCGTCCTGAACCATAGGCAGGATATAGCTGTCCACCAGGGTGCCGAGGGAGCGGCTTCCGGCGGTCTGGGCGACGGCGTTGGCGATGATGCACAGCAGCACCACGCCCAGAGTGGGAAGATAGGGCTTCATGTAGCTAAGCAGCCGCAGGAGGGTTTTCTTGGGGTTTTTGGCTTTGCGGCCGTCGCCGCGCATTTTGACAGGAGGCATTATTCTTCCCCTCCTTTCTGCTGGGAGTAGTAGACTTCCTGATAGATTTTCGACGAGGCCAGCAGGGATTCGTGGGTGCCTACGTCCTTCACCATGCCGTTGTCCAGGACGACGATCATATCCGCGTCCTGCACGGAGGCGATCCGCTGGGCGATGATGAGCTTGGTGGTGCCGGGGATTTCCTCCCGGAAGGCCTGGCGGATCATGGCGTCGGTGCGGGTGTCCACGGCGGAGGTGGAGTCGTCCAGAATGAGGATTTTGGGCTTTTTCAGCAGCGCCCGGGCGATGCAAAGCCGCTGCTTCTGACCGCCGGAGACGTTGGTGCCGCCCTGCTCAATGTGGGTGTCGTAGCCGTCGGGGAAGCCCTGAATGAACTCGTCGGCGCAGGCCAGACGACAGGCGTGAACCAGCTCCTCGTCGGTGGCATTGGGGTTGCCCCAGCGGAGGTTTTCCTTGATGGTGCCGGAGAACAACTCGTTCTTTTGCAGCACCATGGCCACGTTGTCCCGGAGCACCTCAAGGTCGTATTTCCGGACGTCGATGCCGCCAACCTTCAAGGTACCCTCGCTGACGTCGTACAGGCGGGGAATCAGCTGCACCAGGGTACTCTTGCTGGAGCCGGTGCCGCCCAGAATACCCACGGTCGCGCCGGAGGGGATGTGCAGATTCACTTCCTTCAACGCCCGGTGCCTGGCGGTGGCGGAATAGCGGAAGCTCACGTTCTCAAAGTCGATGGAGCCGTCGGGAACCTCCATGACGGCGTTCTCCGTGGGGGAGGTCAGGTTCGGCTCCTCGGTGAGGATCTCATAGCACCGCTTCAGCGGGGCGCGGCTCATGGTCAGCATGACGGCCACCATGGACAGCATCATGAGAGACGAAAGAATCTGGCTGGTGTAGGTGAACATGGAGCTGAGCTGGCCGGTGGTGAGACCCAGGTCGGGGTTATTGCCGGAGGCAATGACCAGATGGGCGCCGATCCAGGAAATGGCCAGCATACAGCCGTAGACGCACAGCTGCATGATGGGGTTTGCCAGGGACATGATGCGCTCGGCCTTGCAGAAGTCCTTATAAATGGTGCCGGATACGGAGGTGAACTTCTCGGTCTCCCGGTCTTCCCGGACGAAGGATTTGACCACCCGGATGCCGTGAACGTTCTCCTGCACCACGTTGTTCATTTTGTCGTAGGTGCGGAAGACCCGGTCAAAAATCCGGAACACCTTGGGGATCAGGCAAAGCAGGGCGCAGATCAGGATGGGCAGCGCCACGCAGTACACGAGACTCAGCCGCACGCTGATGCCCATGGCGGAAACCAGCGCCAGAATCAGCATCATGGGGCAGCGGATGGCCATGCGGATCATCATCTGGAAGGTGTTCTGCAGGGTCGCCACGTCGGAGGTCAGCCGGGTGACGATGGAAGCGGTGGAAAATTTGTCGATGTTGGAAAAGCTGAAATCCTGCACCTGATGGTACATGTCATGGCGCAGGTTTTTGGCAAAGCCGGTACCGGCCTTGGACGCGAAGGCGGCGGACAGAACGCCGAAGGCCAGGGATGCCAGGGCGCACAGCACCAGGGTGCCGGACTTGGCGGCGACCACCTGCATGTTTTGCAGCTTGATGCCGTAGTCGTACAGATCGGCCATGACCAGGGGGATCAGCACCTCCATGGCGACCTCGCCGACCATGCACAGCGGGCTGAGCAGCGCCGCCCACTTATATTCCCGGATGCACCGGGAAAGTCTTCTTATCATGGATCAGATTCCTCCTTGATTTTACGGATACAGGCGCTTGCGCCCATGTTGTCGATGGCACGCAGGAGCATGGAAGCGAACAGCTCCCGTTCCTCCGGGGAAAAGCCTGCCACCACCCGGGCTTCGTTGTCGAGAATGACCCGGTTCATGGTTTCGTGAAGCTCGTTTCCCTTGGGCAGCACATAGATGCGCTTGCAGCGGCGGTCGGTTTCGTCCGGCCGAAGCTCGATGAAGTCCTTCTTTTCCAGCCGGGACAGCAGCCCCGAAACGGTGGGGTGGCTCAGATGAAAGGTTTCCTCAATGTCCCGGGAGCAGGGCGGCTGAGAACGCTGCGCGAGGTAGCCCATGATATGCCCCTGGGCGGACGTTAAGTCCATGGACGCAAGGGTGTTGTCCATGGAGGTCTTCATGCAGCCGCTGAGAACCTTCAAGAGATAGCCATAGTGATGTGTCAGGATGATCACCGCCTTGTCAATAATATGTAGCGTGCTACATATTAGCATATCCCTTTTCAAATTGCAAGGGGGTCATAAAAAGTTTACAATCGGGGAGTACAGGGCGCAAAACCGCCGGAATTACTTAAAATCCCGGCGGTTTGTATTATGGACGGAAGCCTTCAAAAATAGACAGCCAGCCCTCTTTCAGGGCGGTGTCGTGGTCTTCCTTGCTCCGCAGCGTCCAGCTGACGCCCTGAACCCGCCACAGCCTGCGGCAGAGCCAGTTGCTTATCGTGCTGTTCCGGTCGGCGAACTTATAGGCAATAAAATCGGGGCGGGACAGGAAGTTGGCAAGGTTGTGGGTCAGCAGAAATTTCAGCGTGTCCGAAAGATCGGTGCGATCCCGGAAGAAATTCTCCGAAAGCTGCCCGCGAATGATGTCCGGGCGGTTTTTCCGCAGCCAGGCAATGCACCGGGGGTCGAAGGACTCAATGCAGTATACGCCCTTGTAGCCTTTCAGCATGTTGCAGGCCGTCTCGGCGAGCTTTGCGTGATTGCCGTCCTCCGGCTTCAGCTCGATGATCAGGGGAACCTTTCCGTCCACCAGCGTCAGGACATCCAGGAATTTTGGGATGGTATCCTCCGTGTTTTCCAGGCGGTAGTTTTTCAGGTCCTCCGTGGTCAGGTCCTCGATGCGCCCGGCCTGCCCGGTGGTGCGGTTGAGCAGGGAATCGTGCATCACTCCGAGATTGCCATCTTTTAATAGATGCAGGTCAAACTCCATGCCATAGCCGTTCTCCACGGCCAGACGGAAGGCGGTCATGGAGTTTTCGGCAGCGCCGTCGCCGTGAAGCCCCCGGTGGGCGTAGTTCCACCCTTGCAGCGCCTTCATGCCGGGATGGCTGCTCCGCCCCTGGACGGCCAGCACCCACAATAGCGCGAGAATCAATACAATTATCAGCAGAGTCATAATTGTCCCTCCAAAGCGTTAATCGTCCAGGTCAAAGGCTTCCAGTCCCTTCTTCGCTTCCACCTTATTGTCGCCGTGCTTCACAAAGCCCATGGTGACGAAGGACGCGAAGACGAAAATGGCAGCGTAGGGGAACAGGGTTTTATAATCCACATGCTCCAGCAGCCAGCCCGCCACAATGGGGGTCATGATCTGGGCGGACATAGAGAAGGTGTAGTACAGCCCCGTGAACTTGCCCACCTCGCTGCCGCTGCACATTTCCACCACCATGGGCAGGCTGTTGACATTGATGGCCGCCCAGGCCACGCCCACCAGGACGAACAGGCCGTACAGCACCGGGCTGAAGGAATCGGACAGCATGGTATAGAGAAATGCGGCAAAGAAGCTGCCCGCCAGCAGCAGCGTACCAAAGCGGATGGTCTTCCGGCGGCCGACCCTGCTCGCCACGTTGCCCACCGGGATGTAGCTGAGAATCGCGCCGGCGGTGGCGATGGTCAGGCAGGTGTTGGCCTGAGCCAGCGTCATGTGCCAGGTGCGGCCGGCGTAGACGGAGAACCAGGTGGTGACGCCGTTGTAGCCGATGAACCACAGGGCGATGGAGGCCAGCAGGAAGCCAAGACTCCGCTTGACGTCCTTGGGCAGCGTCTCGCCGTTCTCCGTGACCTGCGTCAGATTGTCCTCGGGGTGGGCGTCCTCATAGCGCCGCTGCTCCGCCACCAGCTTGGGTTCGTCCACGCACAGCAGAATGACGGCAAGGGCGGCCAGCATGATGCCCCCCACAATGGCGAACAGGGGCAGGTAGGAAACGTACACATCCGCGGTTGTTTTGTACAGAAATGTGGTAATAATCAGGTAAATGATGCCGCCCAGAGCGCCCATCAGGTTGATGATGGCGTTGGCCTTGGAACGCAGGGGCTTGGGGGTGACGTCGGGCATCAGCGCCACGGCGGGGCTGCGGTAAGCACCCATGGCGGTCAGCAGGATTCCCAGACCGATGATGAAGCACACCTGCTTCCAGGCATCGGGGGAAGCGTGAAAGCTGTCGGTGAGAATGGGCAGCGCCATCATCACCGCCACAGCCGCGAGGGTGCCGAAGAGAATATAGGGACGGCGGCGGCCAAGGCGGGAGGTGCATTTATCGGACAGCCCGCCAAAAAGCGGCAGCAGGAACAGGGCAAGAACGTTGTCCGCCGCCATGATCATGCCGGAAACGCTTTCTCCCATGCCGAAGGTTTCCGTGAGAATTTTGGGGATCAGATTGTCGTACATCTGCCAGAAGGCGCAGATGGACAGAAACGCGAAACCGACCAGTACGGTGCGCTTGGTGTTGAGCTTCATTGAGGAGCCTCCGTTCCCATGTAGATATAACCGTATTATATCTGTTCTTTTGGGAGAAGTCCAGACCTTCTTGTCTAAAGAAAGCAAAAAGCGGGTAAAATAGGCGTCAAGTCCTATTTCCGGCGCAGCACAGAATTGTGTGAATGAATCGTAAATTTTCAGCCTGAATTTACCAAAGGCAGAGAAAACGACTTGCGCATTTTCCCGGGAATGGTATAATAGGCAAAAGGGAATACCACAGGATAATCGAGGTTATCGAAATGAAAAAGATGCTGTTCATTATGAATCCGTTTGCCGGTGTAAAACGGGCCAACCGGCACCTGGCAGACATTTTGCTGACATTCTCCCAGGCGGGCTATGAGGTCATCACCCACATGACCCTAGGGCAGGGCGACGCCACCGTCGTCGCCCGGGAAAAGGGCAAAGATGTTGATCTTGTGGTCTGCTGCGGCGGCGACGGCACCCTGAACGAGACCATCTCCGGCCTTCTCAGCGCCGGGGCGGACACGCCCATCGGCTATATCCCCGCCGGTTCCACCAATGACTTTGCCTCCAGCCTGAAAATCCCCACCAACATTCTCAAGGCCGCTCAGGCCATCGTGGAGGGCGAGCCGGTGAGCTACGACGTGGGGCGGTTCGGCGACCGGTATTTTTCCTATGTTGCCTCCTTCGGCGCGTTTACCAGATCCAGCTATGCCACACCCCAGAATGTCAAAAACGCACTGGGGCACACCGCCTATGTTCTCAGCGGCATTACGGAGCTGTCCCAGATTCGCAACGAGCATGTGAAAATGGAGATCGACGGTCAGGTTGTGGAAGGGGACTTCCTCTTCGGCGCCATCTGCAATTCCACCTCCGTGGGCGGCATTCTGAACCTGGATCCCAAGCAGGTGGACATGGGCGACGGTCTGTTTGAAATTCTGCTGGTTCGCGCGCCGGAGAATCTGGGGGAGATCCACGAGTGCATTCAGGCGCTGCAAAGCCAGAAGTACAACTGCGCCATGCTCACATTCCGCAGCGCCCAAAAGGTGCGGATTTTCGCCGACCCGGAAATGCCCTGGACGCTGGACGGCGAAAAAGAAGACGGCCACGAGACGGTGGAGGTGGAAAATCTGCACCACGCCATCCGGCTGATGCAGAAGAAGGATGAAGATGCTTAACACCACACTGTGCTATGTCACCCGGGGCAGCCAGGTACTGATGCTCCACCGGGTGAAAAAGAAGGCCGACATCAACAAGGACAAGTGGATCGGCATCGGCGGAAAATTCGAGAACGAAGAATCCCCGGACGAGTGCCTTCTGCGGGAAGCGAAAGAGGAAACCGGTCTGACCCTGACCTCCTGGCAATGCCGGGGCGTGGTAACGTTCCTGAACGACTGCTGCGAGGGCGAATACATGTACCTGTTCACCGCCGACGGCTTTACGGGGGAAATGATTCAATGCAATGAAGGCGATCTGCAATGGGTGGAGCGGGAATTCCTGGACACCCTGCCCAAGTGGGAGGGCGACCGGATTTTTCTGGATCTGCTGTGGCAGAACGCCCCGTTCTTCCTGCTGACCCTGCGCTACCACGGGGATACCCTGGTGGAAGCGGTGCTGAATGGGGAAAAGATACGCTGAACGAACAAGGACATAGCTTTCTCCCGGATGGCCAAGCCATCCGGGAGAAATTCTGCATATCCCGCCATCTTTTGGGAACCCTAGTTTTCAAGAGGTGACGGGTTTTGATTATGTCTTATGTGCGCACCATCGCGCTGTATCTGGTGCTGATCGTCTGCGTCCGGCTGATGGGGAAACGGCAGATCGGGGAGATGGAGCCTACGGAGTTCGTGGTGACCATGCTGCTGGCAAATCTGGCCGCCATTCCCATGCAGGACGGGGCGATTCCTCTGTATTCCGGGCTGGTGCCGATTTTGACGGTTCTGGGGTCGGAGCTGGTGCTGTCCGGGCTGATTTTATACAGTGTGAAGTTCCGGCAGCTGCTGTGCGGCAAGCCGGTGATTTTGATTGAAAACGGAAAGCTGGTGCAGGACAATCTCCGCCGCACCCGGGTCACCCTGGACGAGCTGACGGGACATCTGCGGGAAAAGGACGTGCTGGACATCACCGCCGTGCAGTACGCCATTCTGGAAACCGACGGAAACCTGTCCGTGTTTCCCTTCCCCAAGGAGCGCCCTGCCAGCGCCAAGGATGCCGGGCTGCATCCCAAGCCCCAGTTTCTCCCGGTGACCATCGTGGAGGACGGCTTTCTGTCCCGGGAAAATCTGGGCAGAGCCGGGAAGGATGAGGCCTGGCTGAAGCAGGTTTTGCGGGAGCATCGGGCGGAAATCGCGGACACCCTGCTTCTGACGGTGGACGCCGGAAACAAGGTCGTGTGGCTGGGAAAGGAGTACGGCAGATGAAACGCAGTTGGATTGGATTTGCTCTGCTTCTGGTTCTGCTGGCGGGGGGCATTGCCGCCACCTGGGGCATGGCCAAGTGCCATGAGCCGATCGGCCGGGATTTGGAAAACGCCGCGAAAACGGCGCTTCAGGGAGATATGGTGCAGGGAGAAGCGCTGATGCTTCAGGCGCGGGACGCCTGGGGGCGCAGCCGCCATCTGGGCGCCTGCTTTGCCGACCACACGCCCATGGAGGAGATCGACGCCCTGTTCGCCCAGGTGGAGGTCTACGCCGCCGCCCGGGAGGAGACCGACTTCGCCGCCGGCTGCGCCGCCCTCTCCCGGAAGGTGGAAGCCATGGGGCTGGCGCATGGGGCGTCCTGGTGGAATTTGTTTTAAAAAAGCCGCACCCCTTGCCGTGCAAGCCTCCCTTGCCTCTCCCTTTGGGAGAGGTGGCCGAGCGAAGTAAACTGTACCCATAAAAATGGACACGGAGGGTGAGGGGTATCCCTGAAAAGTAAACTGTACCCATAAAAATGGACACGGAGAGGGGAACCTGGGGCGCAATGCCCTCTCAGTCACCTTCGGTGACAGCTCTCCCGGAGGGAGAGCCAAGGGGGTGCGTATGTTGGAACGGGAAATGGAGCGTATCCGTACCGATATGCTCCGTTCCCTGTTTTACGACTACCCGGCAAATCTGTGCGATGCTTTTATTCTTCCTCCGGCGGCTGGGTTCCCTTTGCCAGCGCGATAATGGCTCTCGCCAGTTCTCCGGCGGCGGTCAGCGCCTCGTCGTGGGAATTTCCGGCGGCGCCTACCTCGATCAGCAGAGCGCCGGGGGACAAATCCTCGTTGAACCGCTGGCCGCGCAGCTGTAACGGACGGGTGATTCCGGGGCAGGCCGTTTCCAGCTGGGCGTGGAGCTTCAGCGCCAGGGAGAGATTTTCCTCCCAGGTGTCGTAATTCGTGCCGACGACGATCATCAACTGGGCGCTGTCCCTTCCGTCCACCTGGGCGAGGGTGCGCATCTGGCTTGCCCCGCCGGAGGCGTCCCGGTGGAGGTCAAGCACCATCTGAATCGTGGGGTATTCCTTCAGCAGCTTTTGGATGGACTTACGGGCGTCTACATAGGAGCCGTTGTAGGACGGGTAGTCGTGGAGGGACGTGTCCTGGATGGCGACAATGCCGTTCTCCCCCAGAAGCGCCTGCACCCGGCGGCCGATGGAGAGCATGTTGTAATTGTCGTCCAGGGTTCGGTAGGCGGAGGTTTCGGTGTAGGCTTCGCCCCGGCGGGTGTAGCTTTCCGTGGAGTGGGTGTGGATGATCAGCACCGTGGGCTTCTCGTCGGTCAAATCCCAGCTCAAAGGCTTCTCCATCAGCGCCCCGATATCCGGGCTGACGGAGCAGGCGTAGTACAGCTCTACCTTTTCCGGGTCAGAAAAGGACGGAAGGAGCGGCTCGGTGGGCTGCGGTGCCGCAGGGGGCGGAGATTCCACGAAATCCACCGAAAAAGCCTCCTGAGACGGCGAAAACCGGACATCTCGTCCGGTTTCTAAGTAGATCAGGAAGGCGGCGGTATCCGGGCTTGTCAGCCAGGACAGAAGCTTCTCAGGAAACCCCGAGGCAAACAGCCGGAGGGTCAGGGCGCAAAGAATTGCTGCCGCGCCCACCCGCAGCGCTCTGCTGCCCATACGCCGCCCTCCTTACGTAAAGAAATGTCGAAAAACCTCGTCAGCGTCGAAAAATGACGGCGAAAATTTTATCTGCCGCTTCCCGGCTTCCACTTGGGTCTGGAACGCAGCTCCGCCCGGAGACTGCGGAAAAATTCCGTCAGCAGCGCCCCGCACTCGGCTTCCCGGACGCCGGTTTCCACTTGCGGATGGTGATTGAATTCCATGGAAAACAGACTGCACACCGAATTCACCGCGCCGCATTTCCGGTCGGAGGCGCCGTAGACCACTCTCGGGATCCGGGCGTTGATAATGGCCCCGGCGCACATGGGGCAAGGCTCCAATGTTACGTACAGCGTACACTCCCACAGCCGCCAGCCGCCCAGATGCCGGCAGGCTTCCCCGATGGCCTCTATCTCCGCGTGGGCGAGGGCGGACTTGTCCGTCTCCCGGCGGTTGCGTCCCCGGCCGACGACGGTGTCCCCCCGGACGATCACGCAGCCCACCGGCACCTCACCGTCTGCCGCGGCCTCCCGCGCCAGGGTCAGCGCTTCGTCCATAAAATAGGCGTCCTCCATGACAATCCCTCCTTTGATTCCGTATGACAATCATAACGAATTCAGGCGGGACAGTCAATGGGAAATCGTCACGCATCCATCAGCATGGCGGCAAACAACACTGCCAGCTCCTCCCGGGAAAAGGGGCGCTCCCGGCGCTGCTCCAGCCGCTGGTCTGCGGCGCGGATACGACCCAGCAGCATTTTCTCCAATTCTTCCCGCTCCTTTTCCGCCGGGGTTCCCGTGAGCAGATAGTCCGTGGTGACCCCCAGCTCCCGGGACAGCCTGACCAAGGTCTGCATGGACGGCTCCCGCCGCTCCTGCTCGTACATTCCCAGTGCGCTCGGACTGACTTGCAGACGCTGTGCCAGCTCTGCCTGACTTAATCCCGCCTCCCGGCGCAGCGCCGCAATTCGGGTTCCCAACATATGACCACTTCTTTCTTGTTATTGGTTAGCGCAAGGATACCACAAAAAAAGTGAAAAAACAGGGGAATAAAGACGCCTACACATTTCGACGGACATTACACACAGTGTGTGGTATTCTGTTTTCATGGAAATAGCTGGGAAATTATGCGAAAAAAAGAATGCCGATTTCGACAGGTTATTGCCAAAATTATTTACGAAAGAGGTCGATTCTTATGATCCGGTTCTTAGAACCCATGCTGTACATAGACGCCCAAGCGGAAATACCGGTGTGTCTGTGTGAAAAATGCGGCGCGGAATGCTACGCGCCGGAGGGCGTCTGCCGCAGCTGTGAAGGAGATACGCCATGACGCTGGTAGAGCTGAGCGTGTGCTATGAGGAGGCCGCCGTTCCTCTGCGCCGGCGGCTGCGGGAGCTTCGGATGCTGCTGGCGGCGACGGATGACCCGGAGGAGATTTGGCGCTATAAGCGCCGCATTGCGGAACTGACCCCCATGCTGACCCAAATGAACGAACTGGCGGAGCTGACAGCCCACTACTACGACAGGGGGTACTACCGGAATGAAAAATATACTGTATGAGGGCTATCTGGGCCCCCGGCTGCCCCGGGAGGTACAGCTGAAGCGGGTGCAGCGGGTGATGCAGGAGGAGCTGACCCCCTTGCAGCGGGAGACCCTCATCGCCTTTTACTTCCAGGAGCAGACCCTGACCCAGATCGCCGCAGACAGGGGCGTGAACAAAAGCACCGTCTGCCGGACGCTGAAACGGGCAGAGGACAAGCTCAGGCGGTATTTGAAATATTAGAAGCGACCGGAGCCGTACTGCGCAGTGCGGCTCCGGTTTCTATGGCAACACCGCACAATTCGGCAAGAAGACTCAGCCAGGATTTTTGCTCCAATTCAAAGTTTGAAAAATGGAGGAATACTGTATGTATTTCCCTTTTTTCAAACTGAAGAAGTGGGGCAAAAAGACGGCTGAGACTCGAAGACGCAATTGTGCGGTGTTGCCCTATATAGGATAAAGGCCGTTGGCGCGATTCCCTGCGCCAACGGCCTTTGCCAAAATAGGTTATCTCTGAATCCGTCCGGAGCCGTCGCCGCCGGCGAGCTTTTCCACCTCGGGAACCGTGACCATGTTGTAGTCGCCCTCGATGGAGTGCTTCAGGGCGGATGCCGCCACCGCGAACTCCACCGCCGCCTGGGTGTCCTTGCCGTTCATCAGGGAGTAGATCAGGCCGCCGCCAAAGCTGTCGCCGCCGCCGACCCGGTCGATGATGTGCAGGTCGTACTTCTTGGAGAAGCAGTACTCGTCCTTCGCCACGTTGTAGAGCATGGCGCTCCAGCCGTTGTCGAAGGCGGAGTGGCTCTCCCGGAGGGTGATGGCCACCATCTCAAAGCCGAACTTGTCCGCCAGCTGCTTGGCAACGGACTTGTAGCCCTCGTGGTTCAGGCTGCCGCCGTAGATGTCGGTGGACTCGGCCTCGATGCCGAACACGTCCTTGGCGTCCTCCTCGTTGGAGATGCACACGTCCACGTATTGGCACAAGTCGGTCATAGCCGCCCGCGCCTGCTCCCGGGTCCAGAGCTTGCCCCGGTAGTTTAAGTCGCAGGAAATCTTGCAGCCGTGAGCCTTGGCGGCCTTGCAGGCTTCCTTGCAGATCTCAACCATGTTCGCGCCCAGCGCCGGGGTGATGCCGGTGAAGTGGAACCACTCGGCGCCCTCAAAAATCTTATCCCAGTCAAAGTCGGAGGAGGTTGCTTCCTGGATGGCGGAATGGGCGCGGTCGTAGATGCACACGGAGCCGCGCTGGGAAGCGCCCTTCTCGTTGAAGTAGATGCCCACGCGGTTGCCGCCCCGGGTGATCAGGGAGGTATCCACGCCGTAGCGGCGCAGAGAGTTGACGGCGGCCTGACCGATGGCGTTGGCGGGCAGCTTGGTGACGTAGGCGACATCCATTCCGTAATTGGCCAGGGACACGGCCACATTGGCCTCGCCGCCGCCGAAGGTGAACTCTACATGGTCGCACTGAACAAAGCGCTCGTAGTTGTAGGGCTGAAGACGGAGCATCAGCTCACCGAAAGTAATGATCTTTGCCATTTTATGTTCCTCCTATATTATTTGTTTCCGACCAGATGCACGGCAAAGCCGCAGATCTCGTCCGCCAGATAAATGGCGTTCAGGGTGCCGTCCGCCTTATATTTGGCGGATTCCTTGTTGAATTGGAAGCCCCGGCCTTCCAGATCGGCCACGGCGGCGGCCACGTCCGGCGTGCCGATGGCGATATGACCGTTTGCGCCCAGGTAGGGGGATTTCATCAGCTCCACCGCTTTCCCGGCGAAAACGGAGCTGTTGCCTTCCTTCATAGTCAGGCCGAACATGGCTTCAAACAGGGCAGCGCCCTTCCGCGCTTGCTCGGCATTGGCACAGTTGATGCCCACATGCGCCAGCGTATAAGAAATCATTGTCTTTCTCCTTTCATTCGCCCTTGGCGGCCTTCCGGGCGTCAAGGCACAGCCGGGTGATCTTGTCCCAGTTGCCCGCGGCGATGTCCGCCTTGGGGCAGACCCAGCTGCCGCCCACGGCGTGGATAAAGGGGGCGTCGATGTACTCCTTGATGTTGTCGCTGTTTACGCCGCCGGTGGGCAGGAACTTCATGCCCACAAAGGGCGCGGACAGATTCTTCATGGCCTTCAGGCCGCCGTAGACGTTGGCCGGGAAGAACTTGACCATTTTCAGGCCGTATTTCATGGCGCTCATGATCTCGGTGGGGGTGACGCAGCCGGGGGCGACGGGAACGCCATGCTCCACGCAGTAGCCCACCACTTCCTCACTGAAGCCGGGGGAGACGATGAACTTGGCGCCCATTTCCAGCGCCAGCTTGCACTGCTCCAGATTCAGGACGGTACCGGCGCCCACCAGCACCTCGGGGCAGTTCTCCGCCACCGCCCTGATGGCCTCCGGCGCGCAGGCGGTACGGAAGGTGATCTCCATGGTGTCGATCCCGCCGGCCAGCATGGCTCTCGCGGTGGGGACTGCGTCCTCCGCCTTGTCCAGAACGACCACGGGGACGACGATAGAATTTGCAAATCTTTCCATTGCAGTCATGTTAATTTCCTCCTATGTATTTGTGGTATTATTCGCTTGCTTGCGTTCTTCCCTTTTTGGCAAAGGTGCTGGGGGAACAGCCGTAGTGCTTTTTGAACACCCGGGAAAAATACAGCGCATCGTCATAGCCGCACATCCGGGCGATCTCCGACACGGTGTACTCGTTTGCCCACATGGCGGTCAGCAGCATTTCCGCGCTTTTCATCCGCAGATTCGTCATGTATTCCAGGGGGGATACCCCCACCTCTTTTTTGAAGCGCTTGCGCAGGTAGTCGTAGTGAAACGGCTGCTGCCGGATGACCTCGTCCAGGGAGAAATCCACCCGGGAATAATTCTTGAGGATGCCCTCCCGGATCTTTTCCACCGGCTCGGAAAACGCCGCGCTGCTGCGGAACACCACAATGTAGCTGGTGATCAGCGCCCCCAGGGCTTCCAGCACCAGCTCCCGTCCGCGGATGTCGGTCATGTAATAGGTCTTCGCCTGGGTGAAGGCGCTGTGAAGGCTGCCCGTGTCGTCGTCCGCCACCCGGAAGGGTGTCTTGTAGGGGAAGGAAGGGTCGGCGATGGTCAGATGGATATTGGTGAAGCCTTCCCGGCTGGAATTGGCGTGGACCTCCAGGGGCGGGATCGCCACCATTTCCCCCACCCGGTAGGGAAGGACGGTGCCGTTTTCAAACCGGAACGCCCCCTGGCCGCTGGTGCAGTACACCAGCTCCCAGGCGTCATGGGTGTGCCACCGCACGTCGAAGGATTTCGGATGCTCTCCGACAAACAGGATCGTATTGTTCAATGGTATTTACCTCGAAGGAGCTGCCCCTTTTATCGCGGGATTCCGTAAAAGGCGTGTTAGTCTGTTAGGGCGAAACGGGCGGCTTATCCGTTTCATCCATACTGTGAATTGAATCGTCTATGTCTTTCGCCATGTTTCTATAATCCTATAATACGGGATTTTCCGACGTTCGTCAACCGTTTTGAGCAGGACAAAATAGATATATTTTTATGCCATAATATGTTATATATCAACAAATACCCGAAATAATATTAACTTTTTTGAAAGACAGATGGACAAAACAGACATGCGCAAACTGGATTGAACGGCAACCGGCACAGGGGATGAGGTGGGACGCATATGTCCAGCTGCACAATTAGAAACATCCGATTTTGTCTGGTTCTCCCACGCGGAACCTGACGGGCAGAAGCTTTACGGGGAAACGCGCCTATTCCTTCTCCCATCCCCGTTTCTCTGCCGGCAGAACTCCCGGTAGAGTCCCGCCTGCCTTATTCTACCGGCAAGGCGGGAAGGGACGGGCGGGTAGAGCGGGGGAACGACAGAGCTTCTTGACTTTCGGGGACTTTGGCGGTAAACTGATACACACTTTGGAAACAATTTGGATGGAGCCTCTTATGAAGACGCAAGCCCCCCCGCCAATCAAAACCGTATATTACACCGACGCGCGAAACGACGAGTTTTCCTCTGCCCAAATCGAACCCCGGCGCATTGACGAAAGCTACCGGTACATTGACTCCCGCCCCGGGTGGAAGGCGGCAAGGTTCGTCGCTTATCGCCTGTTCGCCATGCCCGCGGCGTTCCTGTACTGCAAGCTGGCGCTCCACGCGCGCTTTGAAAACCGTCAGGTGCTGAAAGCAGTCGGCAAGACCGGCTGCTTTGTTTACGGCAACCACACCCAGCAGGTGGGCGACCCCTTCCTTCCCAATCTGGCGCTGTTCCCCAAAAGCGTCTATATGATCGTCCACCCCAACAACGTGTCCATGCCGGTGCTGGGAAAAATCACCCCGTACTTAGGCGCGCTGCCCCTCCCCTCCAACATAAAAGCCATGCGTTCCTTCCTGGACGCCATCCGCACCCGGATCGGGGAAGGCAGCTTCATCATGGTCTACCCGGAAGCCCACATCTGGCCGTACTATACCGGCATCCGGGATTTCCCCGCCACGTCCATGAAGTACCCCGTGGAGCTGGACGTTCCCAGCTTCGCCCTGACCACCACCTACCACCGCCGCCGCTTTTCCCGGAAGCCCCGGACGGTGACCTATCTGGACGGCCCCTTCTACCCCGACCACAGTCTCCCCCCCAGAGCCAGAGCCCAGGCGCTGCGGGATGAGATCTATAAGACCATGGTCAGACGGAGTCAGGAAAGTAACTACGAATACATCCGCTATGTGAAGAAAGAGGAGAGTACGTGACCGATATCCTGTATTGCGGCAACGACAAGGTGCTCGACGGCGTTCTGACGTCGAGCCTGTCCATTGTGCGCCGGCTGGACGCGCCCAGGCCGCTGACCATCCATATTTTCACCATGGAGCTGACCCGGGTTTCCCCCGATTACCTTCCCATGACCCGGCGCCATGCGGACATCATCGAGACGGCCCTGCGCCGCCACAACCCCGACACCTGCGTAAAGCTCTACGACGTGACCGCGCTTTACGAGCAGCATCTGAAGCAAAATGCCAACGAGGGCTGCTACTGCTCCCCCTACACCCTGCTGCGGCTGCTGGCAGACCTTCTGCCCCTGCCGGACAAGCTATTGTACCTGGACGCGGACATTATGGTCTGCAAGGACATCGGCCTGCTTTACGATCTGGACGTGGAAGCCGTGGAATACGCCGCCGCCCGGGATCACTATGGGAAATATCTCATTAACCCAAACTACATCAACGCCGGTGTGCTTCTGTTCAACATGAAGCGGTGCCGCAAGACCGGGATTTTTGAAAAAGCCCGGGCGCTTATCCGGACAAAGAAGCTGATGTTCGCGGATCAGTCCGCGCTGATTCGCTCCACCACATCCCGGCGGCTTCTGCCCCAGCGGTTCAACGACCAGAAGTTCCTCCACGGCCACACCGTGATCCGGCATTTTTCCAAGCGGCTGTTTTATACCCCCTATCCCCACACGGAGAACATCAAGCAGTGGCAGGCGGAGAAGGTACACAAGCGCTTCGGCTACACCTGTTTCGACGACATCCTGAATGAATATCTGTCCATAAAGGAGAACCTGCAATGAATCCCGTCAACTTATTTTTCGCCTGTGACAACGCCTACGTTCCCTTCCTCGCGGTGACGCTTACGTCTTTGAAGGAGAACTGCAATCCCAAGCGGGATTACGCCCTGCGAATCCTCCACACCGGTCTGGACCCGGAGAATATCCGGCGGCTGACGGAAGGCTTTGCCTCCGAGGGCTTTACCATGGAGTTTATCGACATCACCCAGGCCGTGGAGCAGTTTGCCGACAAGCTCCACACCCGGGACTATTATTCCAAATCCACCTACTACCGCCTGTTCATTCCCGATCTGTTTCCCGGGCTTGACAAGGCGCTGTACCTGGACAGCGACGTGGTGCTGCTGGGGGACGTGTCGGAGCTGTACGACGTGGACTTGGAGGACAATCTGGTGGGAGCGATCCCCGACAGCGTGGTCGGTTCCATCCCGGCGCTGGCGCTGTACACCAAGAAGCGCCTGCGGGTGGCGGCGGATCACTACTTCAACGCCGGCGTGCTGCTGATGAATCTGGACGCCATGCGCAAATGTGATTTTCTGAACGTGTTCCTCCGCCTGCTGCAAAGCGTCACCTTCCAGATTGCCCAGGATCAGGACTACCTGAACGTCATCTGCAAGAACCGGGTAGAGTACGTGGGCTTCGAGTGGAACACCATGCCCTGCGACGTCCACACCAGCGCCCCCAAGCTCATCCACTACAATCTGGACTTCAAGCCCTGGCACCGGGACGACGTGGCCTTCGGCGACGTGTTCTGGGACTATGCGGAACGTTCCGGCTACCTGGAGGAAATCCGCGAGGTTCGGGAAGGCTACACCGAATGGCACATCGCCCGCTCCGCCGAGGAGACCACGCATCTGATTGCCATGGGCAAACGGCAGGCCAGAAAGCGGACGGCAAACATGCTGATCCGCTGGAAGATCAGGCGGGTGGTGAACGTATGAAGAATGTCCCCAAGTCCCCGGAACGGCTCGCCATCCTGGAAAAGATCGCCCAATATGAGCGGGAGGGGCGCTTTGACGAGGACGTGGAAAACGATCCCCCCAGCCGCGTCCTGCTGCCGGAGGAGATTGCGTACGCGGACAGGCGCTTTTCCGCCGAGTGCAGGCGGACGGCGGCCTTTGGGGCGGCGTACCTGTATTTCTGGCATCTGCGGCGGAAAAAAGAGCTTATTCTGTGCAAAACCGAGGGGCTGGAGCATCTGGCCGGGGTAAAGGGCGCGGTGATCACCTGCAACCATTTTCACCCCATGGACAGCTTCATCATGCAGAAGGTGTTTGACGCGTCGGGGCATCCCAAGCGGATGTACCGGGTGATCCGGGAGGGGAACTACACCAGCTTCCCCGGCTTTTACGGCTTCCTCATGCGCAGCTGCGACACCCTTCCCCTCAGCTCCAACATGCAGACCATGAAGAAGTTCCTCCGGGCGGTAGACCGGGTGCTGTCGGAGGGCAACTGTCTGCTGATCTACCCGGAGCAGAGCATGTGGTGGAACTACCGCAAGCCCAAGCCCCTGAAGCCCGGCGCTTTCGACATGGCGCTGAAAAACCATGTGCCGGTGGTGCCGTGCTTCATCACGATGGCGGACAGCGATTTGGTCGGCGCCGACGGGTTCCCGGTACAGGAGTACACGCCCCACTTAGGCGCCCCCATCTGGCCGGACGAGACCCTGTCCCGCCCCGCCGCCCGGGAACAGCTGCGGCAAAAAACGGAGGACTTCTGCCGGGCAACCTACGAAGCCGTGTACGGCGTGCCGCTGCGGTATGAAACGCGGGAGCAGTAAATCCCCCTTCTCTGGGACATAGCCTCCACCCAACAATCATACTTTCATCCCCGCCGGGGACTGCCAAAGTCTGACAGTCTTCGGCGGGTTATTTGTTTTTCACTCGTTTAGGGCCTATCCAAAAACTGTCAAAACGCCCAAGCAGCGGGGTTTTTCCGGAAAGGGAAGTACAAATTGCTCCCGTATCATACTTTGGCATGATTTACATTTTCTGTCAGGTATGTATAATGATAGGATAAAATGGCGTTGGAATGTGTACGGTGCAGGGGCGCTGCCCCCTGACAGGGAAAGGGAGGGAGAACGTGACCGGGAATATGATTGTGAAGCCGTCTGTTCGGCAGCGGTTTGACGGCTTTATGGAGCGCGGGCGCGTCCTCTTTTTCAGCGCGCCCTGCGGCTTTGGAAAAACCGCGCTGGCGGACGCTCTGCTCTCCGGACGGGATGTGCTGCGGCTGAACGCGGGCGCGGCGGATTTTGCCTTTCCCGCCCTCTCGGATGGGTGGGATGTCCTGCTCATTGACGATTTTCAGATGCTCTCGCCGGAGAGTGACGGTCAGGCGCTGTGCGAGCTGATCCGCTCCGACCCCGCCAAGCGCTTCCTGCTTCTCTCCCGGGGCGCGCCGCCCGGATATCTGACGGCGTTCCAGTATTCCGGCCTGATGACCACGCTGGAGGCCGACGACCTGCTCTTTGACCGGGAGGATATCTGCAAATACTTTTCCGGCTGCGGCGTCGCCGTGACGGACAGCGAGATCGGCGGTATTCTGAGAGAATCCGTCGGCTACCCTCTGGGCGTCGCCGTCACCGCCCGGTGCATGTCCGGCGGGAGGCCCTTCGGCCCGGAGGTCGTGGCGCGGGCATTCCGGGAGGTGTTCTCCTATTTTGAGGCTGCGATCTACCGGCGGTTCGACCTTCCCGTGCGGCGGTTTCTGCTGGAGCTTGCGCCCTTTGAACGGTTCAATCTGGAAATGGCGCGGATGGTCAGCGGCGACCCCCACGCGGGCGACCGGCTGGACTGGCTCCTGAGCCACACCACCATGCTCCGCTATGACGACATGCAGCATTTCCGCTTCTGGCCGCAGTTCCGCAGCTTCCTGCTGTGGGAGATGGAGCGGGAATACAGCGAGGAAAAGCGCCGGGCGCTTTTCAGCCGGGGCGCGCTCTACTACGAGCTGAAAGAGGATTACGCCCACGCGCTGGAATGCTACACCCGATGCGGCGACCACGCCAAGGTCTCCGAGCTTCTCATCCGCAACGCGGAGCTGCACCCCGGCATGGGGCATTACAGCGAAATGGAAAAATACTACCGCAGTCTCCCGGAAGCGGAGATCGCAGCTTCCCCCGCGCTGATGCAGGGCATGAGTATGCTGTGCGCTCTGGCCATGGATTACGAAGGCTCTGAGCGCTGGTATCACGAATTGCAGGAATTCGGAAAGCGGTGCGGCAGGGGCGACGCCGCAGGCAAGCAGGCCCGCAGCCGTCTGGCGTGGCTGGACATCTCCCTGCCTCAGCGGGGCGTGGAGGGGCTGACGGAGACCATTCCCGCCGTGTTCCGGCTGATGACCAATAAGGAGGTCTCCCTCCCGTCCTTCTCCGTCACCAGCGCCCTGCCCAGCGTCATGAACGGCGGCAAGGACTTTTCCGTCTGGAGCAAACGGGACGACCTGCTCTACCAGACGCTCCGCGCCCCGGTGGAGGCCGTGCTGGGGCGGGACGGCGTTGGCCTTGCGGACTGCGCCATCGCCGAAAGCAAATTTGAAAAGGGCGAGAACATCACCGGCCGGATGCTGACCATCATCCCCCGCGTCAGCGAGATACGCCAGCGCGGCACGCCGGACATGGAATTCGCCATCAACGGTCTGCTGGCCCGAAGCCTTCTTGCGGCAGGGCAGAGCGAGGACGCTTATCGGACGATCGAATCCCTCCGGGAAAAATTCGCCGAGGAAGGGCGTGAGCGGTTCCTGCCCAATATGGACGCCATGCTCGTCCGAATTTCCCTCCATACCGGCGATCTGGACTACGCCGACACATGGTATCGGGAAAAAGCGCCCAGAGACCCCATGCGGGTAAACGTCATGAAGCGCTACCAGTATCTCACGCAGGCCATGGTGGAGCTGGCGGACGGGAAGCCGGGGGCGTCGATGCTGACCCTCTCCCCGCTGGAAGATTACGTCCGCAGCTGCGGGCGGCACATCGACGGCATCCATCTGAACATCCTCGCCGCCATCGCCCTGTACCGAAGCAGGGACGAAGCATGGCGGCAGCGCCTGATTGGCGCATTGAACGCCGCGGCGGAATACCACTTCATCCGAACCGTCAGCGTCTACGGCGCGGCGGTGCTGCCCCTGCTGGAACGGCTGGATTGGAGCGGAAGCGCCCGGTGGAAAAAACAGCTGATGGACGACGTGCGCTTGCAGGCAGCGTATTACCCCCGCTTCCTGGAACCGCGCCTCGCGCCGGGGGAAGCCCTGACGCCCACGGAGCTGCAAATTCTGCACCTGATCTGCGCCGACAAGAGCAACGCGGAGATCGGGCAGATCATGGACATCAAGCTGCCCACGGTAAAGACCCATGTAAGCCACATTCTGGATAAGCTGGACATCCGGCGGCGAAGCGAAGCGAAAACCGCCGCGAAGCGTCTGCGGCTTATTCCGGAAGAACGGTAAACCCCCGCCCGGATTTTACCGGGCTGACGATAGAAAACCGCACTTTTTTCACACAGGAGGATCCTATGAAAAAACGAATTTTGAGTCTGTTTTTGGCGCTCACGCTCTGCCTGACGCTCCTGCCGACATCGGTTTTTGCCGAGGGTGGGGACGTGAGCATTTCTGACGGTGTCATCGGCGGCGAGACCGGTGGCGAGGGCGGTGGAGTCCTTGTACCACCCGGCGGTTCGACCGGCGAAGGTGGTGGGATCTATACGCCCCCAAGTGGTCCGGCAGAAGGGGGCGGCGGCACGTATATCCCCGAAGAAGACACGCGGACGGAGATCTGGTGCGTAGGTAAGCCCGATTCCATTGGCCGCAGCTATGACGGCACGACGGACGGCGGCACGATTCCAATCGACTTGACGTTTACAGACGGCACAAATGAAATCAAACTCAAAGAAGGAACGGGCTTTACCGCCAAGAAGACGTTCGATTCCGCGGACGCGGGATGGCATACCGTCACTGTGGAAATCGCGCTAATCGGCGAAGCCGCGGTAAAGTACAAGCTCAAGGCGGGCGAAGAAAAATTTGAGATCGGCGGCAACATCAACAAGGCCTATCCCGATTTGACCGTATCTCTTTCCAAGACGACCTGCACGGTGGGCGAAAAGCTTCTTCCGCTTCTGTCTGTCGAGGGTGCTCCGGAAGACGCCGAGGTGACATATTACTATGCGCCGATCAATTCTGGATATTTGGAGTTTGAAGGCAGTGAGGCAGTTCCCAAGATCGACGAGAACACTGCAATCAGCGAACCCGGCACATATTACGTCTATGCCAAGACCGGCGAGACCAAGAACTACAAAGAGGAAAGGTCAGCAACCGTGGAACTCACGGTCAACGAGCCTGTCGTTGAGGCCGCTTCGGTAACAAGAGCGGACGGAACGGACGGCGGCACATACGAATCCCTCCCGGCGGCGCTGAATGCGGCACGGAACGGCGACACCGTCAGGCTGCTGGCCAACCATGTGACGGATGCAGACGCCCTCAATGCGCTCGGTGATGATTTTACGTTCGAACAGTATGCTTCCATCGTACCCGTTGTCACCAAAACCTTGACGCTCGATCTGAACCACAAGACGGTCGACTACCTCGAGGTTGGATTCTCAGAGACTAACGAGGAAACGCAGAAAAAAGAAACTCTCGCGACAGGCAACCTGACTGTTACAAGCGAGGCCGCTTACGGCAGAATTTCAAATCTCATGTTCATGGCCGGCGCACTGGACATCCGGAGCGGCGAGATCGGCGGTTCAGAATGCATGGGACTTCTCTGCGACGCGAACAGTGGCTCTGTGACCGTCAGCAACGGCACGGTGTATGGCCTCACCGTATTGGAGGGTGCTTCCGTCACCGTCAACGGCGGTTCCAATCACGCGGGTGAATGGGTTGTCGGTTCCGGCGCTACGCTGAAAATTACGGACGGCACGTTTGGCGAGGTGCAGTTCACGCGCAATGGAACCATCGCCATCAGCGGCGGCACGTTCAAAAGCATTAAGAGCGAAATCGCAGAAGAGTTGCAGCCGCTCATGTCCCTGTTGGATACGCAGAAGGTGCACGCTTTCTACAAGGGCGACGACGTGCAGGACGGCAATGCAACGGAGCTGGCCGACGTAACCGTCAAGGAACACACTCACACCATGGTGAACAGCAAGTGCGCCTGCGGCTTTTCCTGCACCCACACGAACGCCGAGGGCGCGAGCACCATCGGTAAAGACGGCAAGTGCACGGTCTGCGGGACGCAGTTCGCGGCTGGCATCGGCGAAACCTATTATACCGATGTGCCGTCCGCGCTGAATGCGGCAGCTGACGGTCAGACCGTCAAGCTGTTGGCAAACGAGATGCTGCCTGACGGCATATATGTCAGCAAGACCCTCACGCTGGATTTGGACGGACACAGTCTGAGCGGATACAGCTTGAATGTCGGCGGTCGTACGGCCACGAGCCAGGTTCGCACCGGTAAACTGACGGTCATTGACAGCAGCGGCGGCAACGGCGCGGTGGGAGTGACCGTGCGGGACGGCGGTACACTGGTATTCAATCCGGAGAATGACAATACCACTTTGCTCCAGCTGGAGGTTTGGGGCGGCACAGTCGAGCTGTACGGCGGAAAGATTTCGAGAAGCGGTCTGCGGCTGAATAATAACATCACATTGGGCAATCTGCTTCCCGGGCAAGCGGGACTGGCCTACTATCGTGGTGACACGCAGCTCACGCTGGAGGAAGCCGCTTCCCAGACCTGCGACCTGGTGGTAAAGTTGTGCAGCCACGGCGGCAAGAACGGCTTTGATGGCACCAACTGTCCCTACTGCAACGCGCCCGCGGTGGCGCAGACGGCCTTGCGGAATGGCGAGGGCGGCGGTCTGTGGCGGAGATTTGCCGACTTGCAGACTGCCCTTGATGCGGACAGAGACGGCGGCTCGACCCTCAGTCTGCTGACCGACGTGACCGGCGATTATACCATCAACGGCACCCGGGACACCGGCATAGATCTGAACGGCCATTCAATCCACGGTACGGTAACCGTCAAGGCCGCCACAGGCATGGACACTACTACCTTAAGCAACACGAAAAACACGACCACAGCCAGCATTGACGCGGTCGTTGCCTACAGGGGAGCAAAACTCGCCGGGTCGGGATATCCCGCCGTGATCGGCACATTGACATTAGCCGATACCACGCAGTGGAAGGATATCCTGCAGCAGCCTACCCGCCTTGGCTTCAAGGTCAAAAACGGAGACGGTACTTACAAGTGGTACGCCCCGGATGATGTCAAAGGCTCGCAGTTGAACAACGTTATTATCAATAGCCTGCCCATCACCACCAAGACCCTGAATCTGAAGGTCGATGGCAAGAACCTATCCGGCAGCTCGCCGAAGGTGGAGCGCGGCACGACCGTCCAGCTCTGCGCCAGCTGCAATACGAAGGGCGCGGATGTATACATCTACATCGGGGAAATCATTGGAAACAACGATCCCACATACACATACAGCCAGAAGAAAGCTGAATATAAAAAGATTGGCAGCAGCTGGTACTACGTTGTAGACCTCGACGCTAACACGATCGGAAGCTACGACATTTATTTCACCGCCACCAAGGACGGCTATTCGGTGACGAGCAGCCACAAAAAGCTGACCGTCACCAAGCCGAATCTCAGCAATGCCGAGATCACATTCCCCAACGGCAATGAAAGTGTCTATCAGCCTTATAACACCACCACCGGCGTGCCGCCCTATGTTGTAACGTACAACGGCAGCGAGCTGAAAGCGGGAGTTGATTACACCGTCGTCCGCGGCGATTCCCGTTCCACTGTCGGCACCGCCACTCTGACCATCAAGGCGACAGACGACGGCGACTACACCGGCCAGAAAACCGCCAGATGGACGGTCGCAGCTCACAAAGCAACGATCTCGGTCGGCGACATCATAAAGGCATACGATGGCACAACAGACCTGCCCGCAAACGCGTCGATAAAGCTTAAGAGTGCGGATTCCCGCTATGCTCCTTCCGGCGGGCCACTTCCTCTGGTGGCTGGTGAGGATTACCAGATACTCAATGCCAGTTATGATTCCGCCAATGCAAGTGAGGACGAAAAGACCGTCTCCTTCACCATTAAGCTGACGGATAGGAACTATACCTTTGAAGACGGCACGACGCAAAAGGATTTTGTGCTGAACGGCGCGGATGTGTCGCAGACTTTCAAGATCAGTCAGGCCACTGTGACCCCGAACGAGATCACGCAGTACGTTTTCAACGATTTGGCAAAGACCTACGAAATCGATTTGAGAACGCTCCTGCCAGAGCTGCCTGTAGGCTGCGAGTACGGCAAGATCCATAATCGGGGCTGCGATTACCACTTTACGGATAGTACTTACCTCGACAGCAGCAACCATATATTCGTGTCAAACGAAGGCATTCTGACTCTGCCCATCGTGGCCGCGCACAGCGCGAATGTGAACGATCAGATCGGCACTTTGACCGTCCCGATTGTAAGCACGAACTATCAGCCGTTCGAGCTGACCATCAAGGTCGTCATTGGCCAGAGGATCCCCCTCGATCAATCGGGCGTCAGCGTCAGCGCGACGGATATCACCTACGGCCAGACGCTGGCAGAGAGCACACTCACGGCCACGGGTTCGATGATCTGCCCCCGCACACAGGCCGTGATTCCGGGTACGTTTGCGTGGAAGGACGGCACCATCAAGCCCAACGCGGGCAGCTATGATGCCGAATGGACGTTCACCCCGGCGGAAGGCTACGAAGAATACGCCCCCGCGACCGGCACCGTGACCGTCACAGTCGAACCGGCAGAGCTGACGGGAGTTTCCGTGAGGGCACCCAGCACGTATTACACCGGCAAGCCGCAGCACGCATCGAGAATCGCGCTTGGGCAAAGTGTAGACGGCACTACCGTGACGTTCACCTACAGCGACAAGGCAGACGGCGACTATACTTCGGACGGACCGACTTTCACCGACGCAGGCACGTACACCGTTTACTACAAAGCGGAAGCAGCAAACCACAAAACGGCTACCGGTACGTTCACCGTAACCATTGCCCCGCTGCCGATCAGCCTTCTCTCCGTCGAGAGAATCTCCAAGTCCTACGACGGCACCGCAAACGTCACGCTTACCGCGAGCAGGCTGACGTTCTTCAGCAAGACGGCCAGTCGTTCGGGCATTATACTTCCCGATACGGCGCTCACCTTCTCTGACGCCCAGTTTACCATGAAGCAGGCGGACGGGAGCTACCTGCCCTCGCCGGACGTCGGAAACGGAAAGGCCCTTTCCTTCACCATGACGCTTGCGAACAACAACTATGTGCTTGAACGCGAGCCGGAAGGCACCAAAACGGTCAGTGACACTTTTGCAACCGACGATACGACCCGTTTCACCATCACCAAGGCCGCCGCGCCCGTGCTGACCGCCTATCCGGTCACCCGGAAGTACACTCTGAAAACGGAGCAGACCATCCCCCTCCCCGGCCTGGAGAGCCTGGGAATGCCCGGCGGCGCGCAGGTGTCCGACACGAACGCGTTCCACAGCGGATCCTATTCTCCCGAGGGCAAGATTCAGGACGGTTGGGGCATTGACGTGAACACCGGCGCGATCACCTACACGCTGGCGGAGGGCGTTGCCCCCGGCGACGTCATCACCTTCACCCTTCTTGTTCGCTCCAAGAACTACGAGGACGCCGCCGTCACGGTCAATCTCACCCTGACGGAGCGGGACACCCCCATTCTGACCCTGCCGGACAGCATCACCGTGGACTACACCGGCGCGGAAATTTCCGTCAGCGCGGTCACCGGCAAGCGCGCCGCCTTTGACGGCAAGGATGTGCCGGGTACGTGGAGCTGGAAGGCCGGGCAGACGATTACCAACGCAGCCGACACCGGCACGAAGACCATTGTCTTCACCCCCGACGATCCGGCCAATTACCTCCCGGCGGAGGGGACGGTTTCCGTCACCATTTCCCCCGTCGCGCCGGTGTATACCGCGCCCACGGCCATGGACGGCCTGATCTACGGCGGCAACGCCCAGGCGCTGGTCAATGCGGGTTCCACCGCCCACGGCAAGCTTCTTTACAGTCTCAGCAAGGACGGCGCCTACTCCGAGACCGTCCCCACCGGCACGGACGCCGGGGAATACACCGTCTGGTACAAGGTCGCGGGCGACAACAACCATACGGACACCCAGCCTGCGTCCGTCACCGTGACCGTTGCCCCCAAGGCCGTGACCGCCACCGTGACGGTCAGCGGCGATTCACTCACCTACACCGGCGACCCGCTGAAGCCCGGCGTCATTGTGAAGGACGGCGACACGGTCATCAGCCCGGAGGAATACGACGTTTCCTACAGGGATAACGTGAACGCGGGCACCGCCACCGTGACCGTCAGGAACAAGGCAGGCGGCAACTACACCGTCAGCGGCAGCACCACCTTCGAGATCGGCAAAGCCGCTTCCGAGGTCAGGACCGTCCCCGGGGCGAACACCGGCCTTGTTTACAACGGCGGCGAGCAGACCCTCGTCACCACCGGGACGGCGCTGGGCGGCAAGCTGAAATACCGCCTGGGTGAAAGCGCCGGGTTCACGGAGGCTCTTCCCAAGGCCGCGAATGCCGGCACCTACACCGTGTACTACATGGTCGAAGGCGACGGCAACCACCGCAACTCGGAAATCTACAGTCTCACCGTCACCATCGGCAAAGCGCGTGTCACGGTCACGGCGCTGGACAAGCGCATTTACACCGGCGACAAGGCTCCTGATCTGAGCAAGCCCGTGGCGGGTAAGGACTACACCGTCACCGGCCTGTTCGGTGAGGACGCGCTGACCGGCGACATCAAGCTGGCCTACGTGGACGCTTCCGGAACGGAGATCACCCCCGACACGACAAAGGTTGGGCAGACCATCCTCCGCGCCGGCGGGCTGACCGCCCCAAACGACAACTACACCGTCGTTTTCGCGGACGGCAAGCTGACCGTCGATGAGCGCCCGGTCTACACCGTCAAGGCCACGGCGGGCAGCCACGGCTCCATCACTCCCTCCGACAATGTTGACGTCCTTCACGGCGGCAGCCAGACCTTCACCATTGCCGCGAACAGCGGCTACGCCATCTCCAACGTGAAGATCGACGGCGTGAGCATCGGTGCGGTGAAATCCTACACCTTCGAGAACGTCACCGAAAATCACACCATCGAGGTCACCTTCATGAAGGCCAACGGCAATCCCCAGACCGGCGTGATGGTGGACGAAGTCACCGGCGAATACTATGTGGCGTAACGCCCATCCCGTTTCGTGCGCCCGCGAAGCGCACGAGGAGACAAGCTTATGAAGAAAAACGTCATCAAAATTTGCTGCCTTGTCCTGGCGGTCGCGGTGATCGCCGCCCTGCTGATCGCGGTCAGGGGCTGCCATGGGGAGGAACCCACCGTTCCTCCCGCCACAGCCCCGACCGCCGGGGATACTCAGAGCGCCCCCATCGAAACCGAGACCCAGCCGCCAACGGTTCCCATGGGGGAGGTCATCCCCACCGTGGACAGGCAGTCGGCGCTGGCCGCGGCCAAAAAGAAAAACGCCGACACCGTGGCATGGCTGTACATCCCCGGCGCGGAGGTGGACGACCCCGTGATGCAGGCGGAGGACAACGGCCATTACCTGTGGCTGGGCGAGGACGGCGAGTACAGCACCTGGGGCTGCTACTACGCCCACTGCGAAAACAAGTTCGGCGGCCGGGACAAGCTGGACGCCAATACCACGATTTTCGGCCATTCCGCCAGCAACTGCGACCCCAACGGCCCCAAGCTCACCAAGCTCTACCGGTACATGGACGCGGACTACGTGAAGGAGCATCCTTACATCTATCTCTCCGTGGCAGGGGAAGATCTGGTTTTCCAGATCACGGCGCTGTTCATCACGGACATCGCGTTCGACTACATTGCCCCCAATCCCACAGGAAGCGAGCTGACGGAATTTTTCCGGACGGTCGCCCGGAAGAACTGGCTGAACTTTGACGGCGTGACCTTCTCGGAGGGCGACACCGTCCTGACCCTTTCTACCTGCTGCCGGAAATACGACAGGGCAAAAACCGGCAACCAGCGCCTGGTGGTCATGGCCAAGCTGCTTCCGGAGGGCGCGACGGCGCAGCCCTACACCGTCTCCCCGGCGGAAAATCCGGAGATGCCGTAATGCGGAAAAAGGGTGCGCTGCAAAATACGCCCATGAAAAAACCACATCAACCATCCCGAAAGGGCTTGGCTGATGTGGTTTTTTGCCTTAGACTTAAACTGCTATGAAAAACTCCGAAACGCAAGGACAGTATAGCGTACCAGATGAGAATCATCAACTCCACGACCCCGGCAAGGTTCTGGAATCTTGCAGCAAGCAACCTGTCTTCGATTTCCGAAAGCAGGTGGCTTTGGCAGACTGAAACCCCCGCCATGCGGTCGTGCCACGTGGCGGGGGGTACTGTCATTTTCGTTTTTTCCTATTTTTCCGCGGCAATGTAGTCGTTTCCGTAGCAGAAGATATGTCCGCCGATCTGTCCCCAGACGTTGCTGTTGGTGGGCTTTGTGGCGAAATACACCACTTCCTTCGGCAAAATGTAGGGGCCGTAGATCGCCCTCTCAATGGCCTCGTACTGCGCCTGGAAGGGTTCCGCCTTGTCCAGGCGGGGGACGGAGCGGAACTGCCCCTGTCCGTAGATCACGTCATGGAGATTATTGGGGAAGTCACCGGAAGCGATCCGGTTCAGCGCCACCTCCGCAACGGCCTGCTGGCCTTCGGCGCACTCGCCCTGGGCTTCCACCCAGACGACCTTCGCCAGGAGCTTAATGTCATCCTGACTCAGCGCAATATCGGAATACCGGGGCTCGCCCCGCTCGGGTTCCTCCTCGTAGTAAATGAAGGGTTCCTCCGGCATGGCGCTCTTGTCGTAGATCCACGCGCCGTCGTAGCCCAGCAGAATGTCCTCGGGTTCAAAGCCTTCGGCAAAGCCCTTTTTCAGCTGCCAGAAGTCATAGTTGTCCCGGTTGGAGTCGTTGACGATGATCTTCCCGTTCTCATTGATGCCGGCGAGGACGATGAAGTGCTGGGAATTGGTGAAGATGGAGTTATGGTTCATCAGCACGATGGCGACCTGCCCCTCCTGGAGCGCCTTGTAGACAACGTGCCAGTTTTCCGCCTTCCTGCAGGCAAGCTGAAGCATCTTGTTGCCGTATTCCAGCCGGGCAATGTTGTTGATCGCCCGCCCGCCGAAATAGTGCGCCAGCTCGTCGGGGGTGTATGCATGGTCGGCCATGTAGCTTGCCACCATGGCCAGAGAAACGATGCTGCATCCGCTGGTCATAATGGTGCCGCTGCCGTACATGGTGTAGGGGTAGTCGTTCTGAAAATACTGCGGGACGGTGGAGATGACCTGCTTTTCCTCGCTCTGGGTCTCCTCCGGGAGTTCCTCGTCGGCTTCCTCAGTCGCTTCGGGAGCCGTTTCCTCCACGGTCTGCGTCTCCGCCGTCGGTTCTGCCGGGGGGTCCGCCTCTGCGGGGACATACAGGTATTGCAGCACAAGTCTGCAATCCTCGTCCTGCGCCATGTCGGCATAGATCTCGCAGAGCCAGTTTTCCAGCGCGCCGTCGGCCACGGCGAAGCTTCCTTCCTCACCCGTTACAAACCAGCCGTAAAAGACAAATCCGGCGGGAGCCTGTCCCGCTGCGTCTTCCCGCAGACTCGCCATCTGCGCCTCATTCGGCACGGCATGGGTCGTGATTTTGATCTCACCGGGAACCGCGTTTTCCGGAATGCCCGCCCGCACCGGTTTGTCCGCAGACGCGGCGCCGACAGGCAGGGCAGCAACGCCGCAAAGAAGCGCCAGCGAAAGCAAAACTGCAGTCAGCCGCCGGAAATTTCTATGTACGCGCATTCCATCGCCCCCTGTCTCCAAGTGTCCCCCCCGCAGCGAGGGTATACAGATATATAAAAACACGGATACAGTATAAAACATTTTCCGTCAAAAGTCAAGAATTCTTGCGTTTCTATCACGGAAATCAATTTTACGTCGAGTTGCACAAGAACCTTATTTGTTGAGGAACAGATAGCATCAACAGAACACTCCACAAATGAATATTAGCGTAATTCATGCAAACTTTCCTGAAATTTCACGGATGTAGGGTGGTTGTTGTCTTGTGGGATATGCGCAAAAATTGATTTCCGTGATTCTTGCGTTTCTATCCTTGTTTTTTGGGGAAACCTGTGGTATGATACCCACTGATAAAGGAAGTGTAACCATGTTTGATTTTCAGCGCCCCCAGCTGTCCCAGAAGGACGACTATGAGCGCATTTTATTTGCCTGCCCGCCCAGAGGATGCGAATATTCCTTCGCCAATCTCTATCTCTGGGGACGGCAGCAGCTGGTGTTTACCCGGGGCTGTGTGGCCTTTTTCTCCCACTTTAACGGCCGGAGCGTCTATCCCTACCCCATCGGCGACGGGGACAAGCGCGCCGTGATCGAAGAAATTCTTCTCGACGCCAAACAGCGGGGGATCCCGTGCCGCATCGTCAGCATGACCCAGGCCGACCAGGCGGAGCTGCAAGGCTGGTTCCCCGACAGATTCCTCTACCGCACCGACCGGGACGGCTTCGACTACGTCTATTCCGTGGACGACTTAGCCGATCTGAAAGGTCGAAAGTTCCAGAAAAAGCGGAACCACGTCAACCGCTTTCGGGCGGAGCACCCCCGGTTCGAGCTGCAAACCCTGACCCACGACAATTTTTCCGCTGCCCAGCATATGGTCAGCGACTGGTACCGCGCCCGGATGCAGGCAGACCCGGCGGGGGATTACATGCTGGAAAGCATTGCCCTGTCCCGGGCGTTCCGGCATTATGAGGGTCTGAAAATGGAAGGCGCCGTGCTTCTGGAGGACGGGGAAATTCTCGCCCTGACCATGGGAAGCCGCCTGTGGTCGGACACCTTCGACATTCATTTTGAAAAAGCCCGGGAGGACGTGGAGGGCGCTTACGCCGCCATAAACTGCGAATTTGCCCGGTATCTGCGGCTGAAATACCCCGAGCTGCGCTACCTGAACCGGGAAGACGACGTAGGGTTAGCGGGGCTTCGCAAGGCCAAGCTGTCCTACAATCCCCACCACATGGTGGAAAAATCATGGGCATATCTGGCGGAGGATTTCCATGGAGATTAACTACCCCACCGGCACTCAGGAAGCCCGACTGCGGACGCTCTGGCGTCTGGCCTTTGGGGATCCGGAGGAATTGATCGCGGGCTTTTTTGCCAGTGGCTACTCCCCCCGGCGCTGTCGCTGCGCGGCGGAAAACGGGAACGTGGCCGCCGCCCTTTACTGGTTTGACGCAGAATTCCGGGGGCAGAAATTTGCTTATCTCTACGCCGTGGCCACCCACCCGGATTTTCGGAACCGGGGGCTTTGCCGCACCCTGATGGCGGACACCGCTGCTTGCCTGACGGAGCGGGGCTATGACGGGGCGCTGCTGATGCCCCAGGATTCGGGGCTTCGGGAAATGTACGGCCGCATGGGCTTTCGGGACTGCTGCACCGTGTCGGAATTTGCCTGCGACGCCGGGGAAGCGGTGGCTTTGCGCCCGGTTTCCCGGAGGGAATTCGCCGCCCTTCGCCGGAAGTATCTGCCTCCGGACGGTGTGATTCAGGAGGGCGCAAGCCTTTCCTATCTGGAAAGATTCGCCGCATTCTACGCCGGGGCAGACTTTCTGCTGGCCGCCGCGACCAACGAGGACAGTCTGACCGGCATGGAGCTGCTGGGCAGCGCCGGCGCCGCACCGGGGATTCTGGGGGCGCTGGGGTTTTCCCGCGGCCGTTTCCGCACCCCGGGGACGGCGCTTCCCGGCGCTATGTTCCGTCCCCTGCGGGCGGACGTGGACGCCCCCGGATATTTTGGGCTGATTTTCGACTGAGCTTCCCTAAGGAACCTCTGCGTAAATCGTCTGCGACTGTGAGCGGATCTTTTCCGCCCACTCTTCGGTATCAAAAACGGGAAATATAGCGCAGCCGTTGCCGGCGTAAGCCGGCTTACGGATGCGGCATACCCCTTGCGGGTACATACAGTATTCCGCCGTTTCCGATACCTCGATTGGACGGAAAATCTCTCGCTCACAGTTCTTGCCGATTGAATCAGAGGTTCCCTAACCCTGTGGCATCCATAGGCCGCCACCGGCCTGTGCCTTTTGTAAAAAACAAGAACATTTGGAGGAATCAACGTGCACAGAGAACACCTGGCAAGCCGCTTAGGCTTCATTCTCCTCAGCGCCGGATGCGCCATCGGCATCGGCAACGTATGGAAGTTTCCGTGGATGACCGGGCAGTACGGCGGCGGTGCGTTCGTCGTGATCTACCTGATTTTCCTGCTGATCCTGGGCGTCCCGGTGCTGACCATGGAATTCGCCATGGGGCGCGCGTCCCAGAAAAGCCCCCTGAAAATGTATCAGACACTGAAACCCGGCAGCCATTGGCGCTGGCATGGCTACGCCTGCCTGGTGGGCAACGTGATTCTGATGATGTTCTACACCACCGTTTCCGGATGGATGCTGCAATATTTTGTGGACACCGCCGCCGGACGCTTCGCGGGACTTGATGTCGCCGCAGCGGAATCCGCCTTTGGCAATATGCTTTCCAATCCCGGCCGCATGACGGTTTACATGGGTCTGATCGTCGCATCCGGCTTTCTCATCATCTCCATCGGCATTCAGAAGGGCCTGGAGCGGGTGACCAAGTGGATGATGATGGCGCTGATCATCCTGATGATGGCGCTTGCCATCCACAGTCTGTTCCTCCCCGGCGGCTCCGAGGGACTGAAATTCTACCTGCTGCCCGATATCCGGCGCATGAGGGACGTGGGCGTGGGCAACGTCATCGTGGGTGCCATGAACCAGTCCTTCTTCACATTGAGCATCGGCATCGGCTCCATGGCGATTTTCGGCAGCTACATCGACAAGGATCATGCCCTGGCCGGCGAGTCCGTCCGGGTCTGCGCTCTGGATACGCTGGTGGCGTTCTGCTCCGGCCTGATTATCTTCCCCGCCTGCTTCTCCTACGGCGTGGACGTCAGGAGCGGCCCCGCGCTGATTTTCATGACCCTGCCCAACGTGTTCAACAACCTGCCCGCAGGGCGCTTCTGGGGGAGCCTGTTCTTCCTGTTCATGACCTTCGCCGCCTACTCCACGGTTCTGGCGGTATTTGAAAACATCGTCTCCTGCGTGGGCGAGTTGACCGGATGGAGCCGCAGGAAGACCTGCCTGATTTGCGGCATTACCATCTTCCTGCTGAGCCTGCCCTGCATTCTGGGCTATAACCTGTGGAGCAATTTCCGCCCCATCGCCGGTCGGGACGTGCTGGACAGCGAGGATTTCCTGGTCAGCAATTTGCTGCTGCCTCTTGGCAGTCTGCTGTTCGTCATTTTCTGCACCACCCGCTACGGCTGGGGCTGGGAGAATTTCCTGGCGGAAGCCAACGAGGGCAAGGGACTGAAAATCGCCAAATGGCTGCGGCCTTACATGACCTACGTGCTGCCCGTGATCGTGAGCATCATTCTCATCTTCGGCCTTTACAACTTCTTCGCCGCGTAAACGCTGCCCCGAAAGAGCGCACCTCTTTCGGGGCAATTTTATCGATTTGGCAAAACTCACATGGTTCCACCCCAAAAAGCGGCAGGAATCGTCTTTCTGCGAGTTGACGGGGGTCGCCCCCGATGATATAATGGTAGCGTAACATCAACAAACCCTTATGACTGACGGATTAGGCTGCGTCCGAGTTTTCGGTGCAGGCCGAAGTGGAGCACCACATGGAGTAAGGGCATATCCCCATTTCCTGCCGACCGTCTGGGCTCACTTTCCCGTTACAGCGGGCGAGTGCGCCCTTTTTTGTTTGCAATGAGGAGGTCAACACATGAAAAAAGTCGGAATCGTCATGGGCAGCGACAGCGATCTGCCTATCCTGCGCAAGACCATGGACACCCTGGCGTCTCTGGGCATTCCCTACGAGTGTCACATCTACTCCGCCCACCGCACCCCCGAGGAGGCTCGGGATTTTGCCGTATCCGCACGGCGTAACGGCTTCGGCGTGCTCATCGCCGCCGCCGGTATGGCTGCGCACCTGGCCGGCGCCATCGCGGCAAATACCACCCTGCCGGTCATCGGCATTCCCTGCAAAGGTCCCTGTCTCGACGGCATTGACGCTCTTCTTTCCACGGTCATGATGCCCTCCGGTATTCCGGTGGCCACCGTTGCCGTAAACGGGGGCGTGAATGCCGCTTTGTTGTCCGCCCAGATTCTGGCGGTGGAGGACGGAGAGCTTGCCGCCAAGCTGGACGCCAAGCGCGCCGCCGACGCGGCGAAGGTGCTTGAGAAGGACGCCGCCCTTCAGGCGGAGCTGAAGGGCTGAGGGAGGATACAAACACATGGGCGGTTTCTTCGGGGCAATTTCCCATAAGAATTGCATTTACGACGTTTTCTTCGGTACGGACTACCATTCCCACTTAGGCACCCGCCGGGCAGGGCTTGCCTTCTACGACGGGGAAAAGGGCTTCCAGCGGCAGATCCACAGCATTGAAAATACCCCCTTCCGCACGAAATTTGACGATGACATGGCAAAATTCAGCGGAAACGCGGGCATCGGCTGCATTTCCGACACCGACCCCCAGCCTTTGCTGGTGCGCTCCCACCTGGGGATGTTCGCCATCTCCACTGTGGGCATTATCAACAACGCAGAACAGTTGGTGGAGGAAGCCTTCTCCGGGCCGGGGCATCAGTTCATGGCCATGTCCTCCGGCAAGATCAACACCACCGAGCTGACCGCCGCTCTCATCAACCAGCGGGGCAGCCTGATCGAGGGCATCCGCCACGCCCAGGAGGTCATCGACGGCTCCTGCACCATCCTGCTGCTGACCCCCGACGCCATCATCGCCGCCCGGGATCGCTTGGGACGGCTGCCCGTGCTGGTGGGGAAAAACAGTGACGGCCTGTGCGTGTCCTTCGAGTCCTTCGCCTACCACAAGCTGGGCTATCAGGACTGCTACGAGCTTGGCCCCGGGGAGATCGTGAAGATGACGGCGGACGGCCTTGAGAGGCTTGCCGCCCCCGGTACCAAAATGAAGATCTGCGCCTTCCTGTGGACGTACTACGGCTACCCCAACTCCAACTACGAGGGCAAAAACGTGGAGGTCATGCGCTACCACAACGGTGAGATTATGGCCCGCAAGGAAATGGAAGCCGGCACCATGCCGGACGTGGACTTCGTGGCGGGCGTGCCGGACTCCGGTCTGCCCCACGCCATCGGCTACGCAAACCAGTCCCATAAGCCCTTCGCCCGTCCCTTCGTCAAGTACACCCCCACCTGGCCCCGCTCCTTCACCCCTGCCAATCAGGAAATGCGCAATCTGGTGGCGAAAATGAAGCAGATTCCCGTGCCGGAGCTGATTCAGGGCAAAAAGCTGCTGTTTGTGGACGACTCCATCGTTCGCGGCACCCAGCTGCGGGAGACGGTGGACTTCCTGTACGAAAGCGGCGCGAAGGAAGTGCATATGCGCTCCGCCTGTCCGCCCATCATGTACGGCTGCAAATATCTGAATTTCTCCCGCTCCAACTCCGAAATGGAGCTGATCGCCCGACGGACGGTTCAGAATCTGGAGGGCGACGAGGGACAGCAGCACCTGGACGAGTACGCCGACGGCACCACCCAGCGGGGCAAATGCATGCTCAAGGCCATCTGCGAGGAAATGGGCTTCGACTCCCTGGGCTACCAGTCCCTGGACGGCCTGCTGGAGGCCATCGGGCTGGATAAGGACAAGGTCTGCACCTACTGCTGGAACGGCAAAGAATAAAAATGAGATAAATTTCCGGAAAAGGAGTATTATCATGGAACACAACAATTCCCAGTCCGCCAGCTACGCCGCCGCCGGTGTGGACATCACCGCGGGATACAGGGCCGTGGAGCTGATGAAGACCCACATTGCCCGTACCCGCAACTTAGGCTGCCTGGACGACGTGGGCGGCTTCGGCGGCTGCTTCGGCCTGAACGTCGCCGGGATGGAGGAGCCTGTGCTGGTCTCCGGCACCGACGGCTGCGGCACCAAGGTCAAGCTGGCCATCCTCATGGACAAGCACGATACCATCGGCATCGACGCCGTGGCCATGTGCGTCAACGACATCATCTGCGTGGGCGCAAAGCCCCTGTTTTTCCTGGATTACATCGCCTGCGGCAAAAACGTGCCGGAAAAAATCGCCCAGATCGTGGGCGGCGTGGCGGAGGGCTGCGTCCAGTCCGGCGCGGCGCTCATCGGCGGCGAGACCGCCGAGCATCCCGGCCTGATGCCCGTGGAGGACTACGATCTGGCGGGCTTCGCCGTGGGCATTGTGGATAAAAAGAAAATCTTAGACAAGACGAAAATGGCGGAAGGGGACGCGGTCATTGCCCTGGCCTCCTCCGGCATCCACTCCAACGGCTTCAGCCTGATCCGCAAGGTTTTCCGCATTGACGAGAACCCCGCCGAACTCTATCAGCCCTGCGAAGCACTGGGGGGCAAGACCATCGCCGAGACCCTGCTGACCCCCACGAAAATCTACGTCAAGTCCGTCCTGGCGCTGCTGGAAACCGTGGATGTCAAGGGCATCAGCCACATCACCGGCGGCGGCTTCTACGAGAATATTCCCCGCTCCATCCCCGACGGCCTGTGCGCGAAAATCGACAAGGGCGCCGTTAAGGTGCTGCCCATCTTTGACCTGATCGCGAAAACCGGCGATATCCCCGAACGGGACATGTTCAACACCTACAACATGGGCGTGGGCATGAGCATCGTCGTTCCCGCCGCTCAGGTGCAGACCGCCCTGGACATCCTCACCGCCAACGGCGAGGACGCCTACGTCATCGGTACCATCGTGAAAAACGACGAAGAAAAGGTGATTCTGGAATGACGGCAAAAATCGCAGTTCTGGTCTCCGGCGGCGGTACCAACTTGCAGGCGCTGATCGATGCCCGGCAGCGGGGCGAGCTGGGGGGCGGCGAAATCACCGCCGTGATCTCCTCCAAGGAGGGCGCCTATGCTTTGGAGCGGGCGCGGAAAGCGGGTATCCCCGGCTATGTGCTGCCCCGGAAAAGCTTCGACTCCAACCGCGCCATGACACAGGCGCTGGTGGAAAAATTGAAGGCGCTGGATATCGACCTGGTGGTTCTGGCGGGCTGCATGGTCATCTTCACCGAGGAGCTGGTGCAGGCCTACCCCAACGCCATTATGAACGTCCACCCCGCCCTGATCCCGTCCTTCTGCGGCCAGGGCTTCTATGGACTGCATGTCCATGAAGCGGCGCTGGCCTACGGCGTCAAGCTCTCCGGCGCGACTGTGCATTTTGTCAGCGCGGAATGCGACGGCGGCCCCATCATCGCCCAGAAGGCCGTCCCCGTTCTCCCCGGAGATACCCCCGAAGCCCTTCAAAAACGCATTATGGAGCAAGCCGAATGGAAGCTGCTGCCGGAAGCCGTGCGCCTGTTCTGCGAGGGCAGGCTCCGGGTGGAAGGCCGCACCGTTATCATCGAACAGGAGTGAAAAGTGCTATGAATGTTTACGAAATAAAGTCCATGGCCGAGCGCCTCAGCGGCAACACCTACCCCGGCCGGGGCATTGTCCTGGGGGTCACCCCCGACGGCAAGACCGCCGTGGCCGCCTATTTCATCATGGGACGCAGCGTCAATTCCCGGAACCGGGTCTTCGTTCAGGAACCGGACGGCATCCGCACGGAAGCCTTCGACCCCGGTCTCATGAAAGACCCCCATCTGATCATCTACCACCCCGTGCGGGAGGCCGGTCAGGGTCTCATCGTCACCAACGGCGACCAGACGGACACCGTCTGGGAATATCTCGCCAGGGGCGAAAGCTGGGAAGCCGCCCTGCGCACCCGTCAGTTTGAGGACGACGGCCCCAACTGGACGCCCCGCATTTCCGGCTTGCAGGCGGGGGACGGAAGCTATAAGCTGTCCATCCTGAAAGCCGCCGACCCGGAGGGCGCGGCATGCGCCCGGTTCTTCTACGAGTACCCCGCCACCCCCGGTCTGGGTCATTTCCTGCACACCTACGTCTGCGACGGCAATCCCGTGATTCCCACCTTCCAGGGGGAGCCGGAGCGGGTCAGCGTCCCCGGGGACATCGACGATTTCACCCGGGAGCTGTGGGAAAATCTGAACCCCGACAACAAAATCTCCCTGTTTGTGCGCTACACCGATCTGGAAACCCGGAAGTATCAGCAGCGAATCCTCAACAAGCACTCAAAGTAATACCGCGTGGAGGGAATGAACATGAAAGAATTTGAACTGAAATACGGCTGCAACCCCAATCAGAAGCCCGCGAAAATCTACATGGCCGACGGCTCCGAGCTGCCCATCACCATTCTGAACGGCCGCCCCGGCTACATCAATTTCCTGGACGCCCTCAACTCCTGGCAGCTTGTGAAGGAGCTGAAGGAGGCCACGGGCATGGTCGCCGTCACGTCCTTCAAGCACGTCTCTCCCACCTCCGCCGCCGTGGGGAAGGTTCTGCCCGAGAACCTGAAAAAGGCCTGCTTTGTGGATGACGTCCCCGAGCTGGACGGCAGCCCTCTCGCCTGCGCCTACGCCCGGGCAAGAGGCACCGACCGGATGTGCTCCTTCGGCGACTGGGTCGCCCTGTCCGACGTGTGCGACGTGACCACCGCGAAGCTCATCGCCCGGGAGGTCTCCGACGGCGTGATCGCCCCCGGCTACACCGACGAAGCCCTGGCCATTCTGAAAACCAAGCGCAAGGGCGGCTACAACGTGGTGGCCATCGACCCCGACTACGTTCCCGCCGAGCAGGAGACGAAGCAGGTCTTCGGCATCACCTTCCAGCAGGGGCGGAACAACTTCAAGATCGACGGGCATCTGCTTCAGAACATCGTCACCAAGAATAAAGATCTGCCCGAATCCGCCAAAATTGACCTGATCGTGGCGCTGATCACCCTGAAATACACCCAGTCCAACTCCGTGTGCTTTGCCTATGACGGGCAGGCCGTGGGCGTGGGCGCGGGCCAGCAGTCCCGCATCCACTGCACCCGGCTGGCCGGCTCCAAGGCCGACACCTTCTTCCTGCGCCAGCACCCCAAGACCCTGTCCCTGCCCTTCCGCGCCGACCTCGGCCGCCCCAACCGGGACAACGTGATTGACGGCTACATCAACGGCAACGAGGAGGATGTCTGCGCCGACGGCATCTGGCAGAACTATTTCACCCGCCAGCCCGACCGGCTGACGGAAGAAGACAAGCGGGAATTCCTGTCCGGGTTTGACGGCGTTTCCCTCGGCTCCGACGCCTTCTTCCCCTTCCCCGACAACATCAAGCGCGCCAAGGCCTCCGGCGTCAAGTACATCGCCCAGCCCGGCGGCTCCATCCGGGACGATCTGGTCATCGAGGAATGCGATAAAGATGGTATGGTCATGGCCTTCACCGGTATGCGGCTGTTCCACCACTAAAGGAGGCGCATCCATGAAACTGTTAGTCGTAGGCGGCGGCGGACGGGAGCACGCCATCATCAAGAGCCTGAAAAAGAATCCTAACGTCACGGAGATTTTTGCCCTCCCCGGCAACGGCGGCATCGCGGCGGACGCGGTGTGCGTCCCCATCGGCGCAACGGAAATCGACAAGATCGTCGCCTTTGCCCAGGAGAAAAAGATAGATTACGCCGTGGTCGCGCCGGACGATCCCCTGGTGCTGGGCTGCGTGGACGCGCTGGAAGCGGCTAAAATTCCCTGCTTCGGCCCCCGCGCCCGGGCTGCCATCATTGAGGGCAGCAAGGTTTTCTCCAAAAATCTCATGAAAAAATACGGCATCCCCACCGCCCGGTACGAGGTTTTTAGCGACATGGCCGCCGCCCTTGCCTATCTGGACACCGCTCCCATCCCCACCGTCATCAAGGCCGACGGTCTGGCGCTGGGCAAGGGCGTCATCATCGCCCAGACCCGGGAGGAGGCCAAGGCCGCCGTCCGGGACATGATGGAAAATCATGTTTTCGGCAAGTCCGGCGACCACGTGGTCATCGAGGAATTTCTCACCGGCCCGGAGGTCTCCGTGCTGGCCTTCACCGACGGCAAGGTGGTCAAGCCCATGGTGTCCTCCATGGATCACAAGCGGGCGGGGGACGGCGACACCGGCCTGAACACCGGCGGCATGGGCACCGTCGCCCCCAACCCCTACTACACCCCGGCCATTGCCCAGCGGTGCATGGAGGAAATTTTCCTGCCCACCGTCGCTGCCATGAACAGCGAAGACCGCACCTTTCAGGGCTGCCTTTACTTCGGCCTGATGCTCACCCCCGACGGCCCCAAGGTCATTGAGTACAACTGCCGCTTCGGCGACCCGGAGACCCAGGTGGTGCTGCCCCTGCTGGAAAGCGACCTGCTGACCGTCATGCAGGCGACAACCAACGGCACGCTGGCGGACACGGAGGTTCGCTTCTCCGACAAGTACGCCTGCTGCGTCATCACCGCCTCCGCCGGGTATCCCGTCAGCTACCAAAAGGGCTACGAAATCACCATGACCCCGGAAGCCGCCGCCCACACCTACGTGGCGGGGGCGAAGCTGGAGGGTGGGAAGCTTCTGACCTCCGGCGGCCGTGTCACCGGCACCACCGCCGTGGCCGATTCCCTGGCAGACGCCATCCGGGAAGCCTACCGCCTTGCAAGCGGTGTGCAGTTTGAAAACGCCTACCGCAGAAGCGACATCGGCCAGCGCGCCCTACAGGCTTAATAACCACTGAAAACTCTGAATAAATCACATCAGGAGGAATTACCCCATGGTTTATCGGGTATTTGTAGAAAAAAAGGAAGGTCTGGACAACGAGGCCAAGGGTCTGCTGAATGAGGCCAGAACCTTACTTGGCATGGAGCGGCTGGAAAATGTCCGGCTGTTCAACCGGTACGACGCGGAAAACATCACGGAAGACCTGTTCCGGTACGCCGTAAAGACGGTCTTCTCCGAGCCGCAGCTGGATACCGCTTCCCCCTCCGTCCAACTCCCCGGCGCTTACGTTTTTGCCGTGGAGGCGCTGCCCGGCCAGTTTGACCAGCGGGCGGATTCCGCCGCCCAGTGCATCCAGATCATCTCCCAGGGCGAGCGTCCCCTCATCCGCACCGCCAAGGTCTACGCTCTGTACGGCGCGCTGACGGACGGGGACATCCGGGAATTCAAAAAATACGTCATTAACCCGGTGGAGTGCCGGGAAGCGTCCCTGGACGTGCCGGAGACCCTCGCCATCCGCTATGACATCCCCACGGAGGTGGCGACCCTGACCGGCTTCACGAAACTGAGCCGGGAGGAGCTGGCGGACTTTATCGCGAACTACGGCCTTGCCATGGACTTGGACGATATCGCCTTCTGCCAGTCCTATTTCCAGAAGGAAGACCGCGACCCCACCATCACGGAAATCCGCATGATCGACACCTACTGGTCCGATCACTGCCGCCACACCACCTTCGGCACCATTCTCGACCACGTGACCTTTGAGGACGCCCTGCTGCAAAAGACCTACGAGGACTATCTGGAAATCCGGAATGCCCTTGGCCGCAGCGAGAAGCCCATCTGCCTGATGGACCTCGCGACCATCGCCGTCAAGCATCTGAAGGCCGCGGGAAAGCTTCCCAAGCTGGACGAGAGCGAGGAGATCAATGCCTGCACGGTGAAGATGGACGTCACCGTGGACGGCGTCACCGAGCCGTGGCTGCTGCTCTTCAAGAACGAGACCCACAACCATCCCACGGAGATCGAGCCCTTCGGCGGCGCGGCCACCTGCATCGGCGGCGCCATCCGCGACCCCCTGTCCGGGCGGAGCTATGTCTACGGCGCCATGCGCGTCACCGGCGCGGCCGACCCTCTGACCCCCGTGTCCGAGACCATCCCCGGCAAGCTGCCCCAGCGGAAGATCGTCACCACCGCCGCCGCTGGCTATTCCTCCTACGGCAACCAGATCGGCCTTGCCACCGGTATTGTGGATGAAATTTATCACCCCGGCTATGCCGCCAAGCGCATGGAGATCGGCGCGGTCATCGCCGCCGCCCCTGCGGAAAATGTCCGCCGGGAGCGCCCTGACCCCGGCGACGTGGTCATCCTGCTGGGCGGCAACACCGGCCGGGACGGCATCGGCGGCGCGACGGGCTCCTCCAAGGCTCACACCCAGCAGTCGGTAGAAACCTGCGGCTCCGAGGTGCAGAAGGGCAACGCCCCCGAGGAGCGGAAGCTCCAGCGCCTGTTCCGCAACGGCGAGGCTTCCCGCCTCATCAAGCGGTGCAACGACTTTGGCGCGGGCGGCGTGTCCGTGGCCATCGGCGAGCTGGCCGACGGTCTGGAGATCGACCTGAACGCCGTCCCCAAGAAGTATGAAGGTCTGGACGGCACCGAGCTTGCCATCTCCGAATCCCAGGAGCGGATGGCCGTGGTGGTGGAAGCGAAGGACGCGGCGCGGTTCCTGGAGCTTGCCGCCACGGAGAACCTGAACGCCGTCCCCGTGGCCGTGGTCACGGAAAGCCCCCGTCTGGTGATGAACTGGAACGGCAGGAAAATCTGCGACATCAGCCGGGAGTTCCTGAATTCCAACGGCGCGGCCAAGCACATGGACGCCGCCGCCGAAAAAGCCCAGGGCTACGGCAAAACCGTCACCGGCGATTTTGCGGAAAACTTCCTCGCCGTGGCCTCCGACCTGAACACCTGCTCCAAGCGGGGTCTTTCTGAGCGGTTCGACTCCACCATCGGCGCGGGCACCGTGCTGATGCCCTTCGGCGGAAAATACCAGCTCACCCCCGTTCAGGCCATGGTGCAGAAAATCTCCGTGGAGAAGAAGCACACCGACGACTGCTCCTTCATGGCCTTCGGCTATAACCCCTTCATCACCTCCGCCTCCCCCTATCACGGCGCGTATCTGGCTGTGGTGGAGTCCGTGTGTAAGCTCATCGCCTCCGGCGCGTCCTTCGAGGACACCTATCTGACCTTCCAGGAGTATTTCGAGCGTCTCGGCAAGGACCCCAAGCGCTGGGGCAAGCCCCTGGCCGCGCTGCTGGGCGCCTTCCGGGCGCAGATGGAGCTGGGCATCGGCGCCATCGGCGGCAAGGACTCCATGTCCGGCTCCTTCGAGAAGCTGGACGTGCCGCCCACGCTGGTCTCCTTCGCCGTCACCACCGGCAAGACCGGCGAGGTGGTCTCCCCCGAGTTCAAGGCCGCGGGGCACAAGGTCTGCCTGCTGGCCCCCGCCTACGACGAAAACGGCCTGCCCGAGACCGCTTCTCTGCTGGAAACCTTCGACACCGTCACAGGCTTGCTGCGCAGCGGCAAGGCCGTGGCCGCCTACACCCCCGGCATGGGCGGCGTCGCGGAAGCCGTGATGAAAATGGGCTTCGGCAACGGCTTCGGCTTTGCCTTCGACGACGCGCTGACCCTGGATGAGCTGTTCGGCTACGCCTATGGCAGCTTCGTGCTGGAAATGGCGGACGGCACCGTGGGCAAAGTTCTGGGCGTCACCACCGCCGACGGCAGCTTCTCCTATCATGGCGAGACTCTGTCCCAAGCCCAGGTTCTTGGCGCCTACGAAAACAAGCTGGAATCCGTCTACGCCTGCAACATCCCCACCGTGGCGCAGAGCATGGAGACCTTCTCCTACGAGGCTGCCCAGCGGAAAGCTCCCGCCGTCAAGGTTGCCAAGCCCAAGGTTCTCATTCCCGCCTTCCCCGGCACCAACTGCGAATACGACTCCGCCAAGGCCGTCCGGGACGCGGGGGCGGAGCCGGAGATCATCGTCATCAACAACCTGAGCGCCGACGGCATTGCCCGCAGCGTGGAGCGGTTCGCGGAGGAACTGAAAACCGCCCAGATGGTGTTCATCCCCGGCGGCTTCTCCGGCGGCGACGAGCCGGACGGCTCCGGCAAGTTCATCACCGCGTTCTTCCGCAACGCCGCCGTCAAGGAGGGCGTCACCGCCCTTCTGGAGCAGCGGGACGGCCTGATGTGCGGCATCTGCAACGGCTTCCAGGCGCTGATCAAGCTGGGTCTGGTTCCCTACGGCAAAATCATCGACACCGACGAGACCTGCCCCACCCTGACCTTCAACAACATCTCCCGCCACCAGAGCCGCATCGTCCGCACCCGGGTCGCCTCCAACAAGTCCCCCTGGCTGTCGCTGACCAACGTGGGCGACGTGTACAGTGTCCCCATTTCCCACGGCGAGGGCAAGTTCCTGGCCTCGGAGGAGCTGATCCGTCAGCTGGCTGCCAACGGTCAGATCGCCACCCAGTACGTTGACCTGGAGGGCAACGCCACCGCTGACGTCCACTTCAACCCCAACGGCTCTCTGTACGCCATCGAGGGCATCACCTCCCCCGATGGCCGGGTCTTCGGCAAAATGGGTCACAGCGAGCGCATCGGCTCCGGCCTGTACAAGAACGTCCCCGGCGAGTACAACATCCGCATGTTTGAAGCGGCGGTCAAATACTTCAGATAACGCCCTTCCTCCAAAAGGCGCTGTCTCACGGCTTGGTGAGACAGCGCCTTTTTATTGTAAAAGTCAAGGCACCGCCTGACGGCGGTGCCTTAATACTATTTCTTAATAAAATGATTTCATCATTTTATTTAAGCCGTTTCACGGCAGACCGCCTGGGCGGCGGTAAGAAATGTATTGACTTCGTTTTTTAGCGGCAGTGGCCGCAATCCTGCGGCCTAATAAAACGCTTTTAAGCGTTTTATTAAAAACTCGTATAAAATGAAAATAAAAAAGCGCAAGTCCGCCAAATCCGGACTTACGCATTTCTGCTACACGATTTGCCTATAAAGTTTTCCGTCACGTTCCACTTCTCACTCATTTCCGCAAAAAATGCGCGTAGTGCTTCTGCAACCGGATTTACGCAGAAACGCCACACGCTGTATGCCTATTATAACGGATGGGGTGGAAAATTTCAAATGTTTTTTCTGGAAAACAGCAAAAAATCGGCACCTGATTTTGGCAGATGCCGATTTTTACCTGCTGTTTTACCTCACGTACTCGATCACCACGCGGCGGTTGGGTTCTACGCCGGTGGAGTGGGTGGTGATGTTCTCCATGTCCTGCAGGGCTGCGTGGATCACGTGGCGCTCGTAGGCGTTCATGGGCTCCAGGGTGGTGCGGCGGCGGGCCTTCAGCACCTGCTGCGCCTTCTTCCGGGCGTAGCGGCGCAGGCTCTCCTCCCGCTTTTCCCGGTAGCACTCCGCATCCACGTTGACGCGGATATGGCCTTCCACATCCCGGTTGACGGTGTAGTTGGTCAGATGCTGAATGGCGTCCAGGGTGTCGCCCCGGCGGCCGATCAGGTAGCCCAGATCGTCGCCCACCAGGTCAACCTTGTATGTATTGCCCTCGTCCTTCCAGCAATGGGGGACGGCGTTGGACTCCATATGCTCCAGCAGACCCTTGATGAAAACCTCGATCTTCTCCTCTACGGAACCGGGTTCGGCAGGGGCATAGGTTCTAGGGGCGGCGGGCGCCTTGGGCTTCTCCGGACGGGGGGGCTTGGGAGGACGGGGCCTGTCCTGCTTGGGCGGCTCGGGACGCTTTGCGGGGGCGGGGGCGCTCTGGGCGGGCTTGGGCGGCTCGGCCTTGGGAGCCTCCGCCTTGGGAGCCTGAGGGGCTTCCGGCTTCTTCACCGGGGCGGCGGGGGGCTTGGGCTTGGAGCGGGAGGCGCTGCCAAGCGCACTCTTGGGCTTCTCTTCCTTCTCCGGCACGGGGTCGGGAACCTCGTAGCTCACCTGCACCTTGGCGCTCTGGGCGCCGAAGCCCAGGAAGCCGGCCTTGGCCTGCTGCAGCACCGTGACGGACACGCTGTCACGATCCAGCCCCAGCTGGCTCAGCGCGGATTCAATGGCAAGATCAATGGTCTTGCCGGAAGTGATAATCGACTTTTCCATGGCTTATTCCTCCATAGACTTGGGCGCGTAGCGGTCAGGGTCATAGTTGCGGCCCTTGCAGAAGGGGCGCTCGGAAACACCGGACAGGGGGGCGTTTTCCTCCTGGGCGACTTCCTCCACAATGCCCTTCCGGGCGGCGTACTCCTTGGCAGCCGCGGCCTTGGCGGCCTGCTCCTGATCCCGCTGCTGCTTTTCCAGCTTCTTCTTGCTGGTGTTGGCGGTGATGCCGTCGGGATTGGCGGCACGGCGCTCGGCGCGGATGCGCTCCTTCTCGGCCTCGATGCGCTCCTGCTCCATGGCCTTTTGCAGGCGCACGGCGTCCTCCGCGTCATAGATCTTGCGGTAGTGGTTGGTCATAATGGGGTCGGAGATCATTCTCACCACGCCGCCGATGAACCAGTACAGGGACAGTCCGGCGGAAACGGTGAAGCCGATCCACAGAGACATCAGGGGCATCATCCACATCATGACCTTCATGGACTGGTTCTGCTGGGAATTTTTGGCGGTCTCCTTGTCCTGAACGCCCTTCTCGTCGGTGATGACGGAGTCGTTGGTCTTCTGGCTGATGACCATCTGCAGCAGCTGAGAAGCGGCAGAGGTCAGGGCGATTAGGAACGCGCCGATGTGCGCCCAATCCCACGCCCAGCTGGCGGAGAAGACATTGAACTGGGGAACCGCCCCCAGGTTGATGCCCAGGAAGTCAAAGTTGATACCGGCAAGAACGGTCTCGCTGATGCCGGGGATGGCGGCGCGCAGTTCGTCTGCGTACTGAGGGATCAGCTGCGCGGCGACGACCTGCTCGTAAGCGGCGTTGGAAGTAAACATATCCGGCGCAGCCGTCTTGATGACCTCCACGATCTGCTTCGCCGTGTCGGCGGACTGCATCAGAATGTAGGTGATGGGCTGGCGGATAACGGCGAACAGGGGAAACAGAATCAGAATGGGAATGAAGCTCCACAGGCAGCCGCCGCCCATGGAAACGCCCTCGGATTTCTGAAGCTCCTGGATGGCCTGGTTCTGGCGCTGGGGGTCGTCCGCATACTTCTGCTGGATGGCCTGCATCCGGGGCGTCAGACGGGACATCTTCATCATGCTCTTCTTGGACTTCGCGTTCAGGGGCATCAGAATCAGCTGCACGATGACGGCGAACAGGATCATGGCGACGCCGTAGTTGTGGGTGGTTTCATACAGAACCGACAGCAGCCACCCGAACGGCACGGTTATGATGTCCGATAATTGGAATGCGAGAAACATTGCCTTTCCTCCTTAGAGATTCAATGGTCATGGTACCGGGTCGTAGATATCCCCGCGGTAGAAGGGATTGCATCGCAGAAACCGCTTCAGGGCAAGCCAGCCGCCCTTGAGGATACCGTACTTGCTGATGGCTTCGTAGGCATAAGCGGAACAGGTGGGGCGAAACCGGCACCGTGCCGGAAACGCCGGAGAAATCCAACGCTGATAAAAGCGAATGAGCTTGAGAAACATTTTTTTCATAACCGCAGCTTAGTCCTGTATCTGTACCGGCTTCAAAATTCCCGCTTTTTTCGCAAGGGTCAGGTAGCTTGCCGTCAGCTTCTCAAAGGGAGCCTCCACAGCCCTCGTCCTTGCCACCACCACGATGTCCCAGCCGGGCTGGAACTTTTCCTCGTTCAGGCGGTAGACCTCCCGGATGCGGCGGCGGGTGCGGTTGCGCACGTGGGCCTTGCCCAGCTTCTTGCTGACGGTGATACCCACCCGGTTCCCGTCCGTGCGGTTCTTTCTGGCGTAAAGCACCAGCAGACCGTCGGCAACGCCGGAGGTGCGATACAGGCGCCTGAAAATATGATTGAGCTTCAGGCTGGTTGAATACTTCATACTGTTTCCTCGCTAAAAAGGGAGCGGGGCGAACGTTCCATTCACCCCGCTGTAGCTCCCGTTTCGCTCTTAAGCGCGTTTTCCGCTCTAGGGTGTATCTGAAAACTGGCGAAATGACCGGCAGCGAGGGATTTTTGTTCTGCGCAAGCCATTTTTCCGCGGGAATACCTGCTGTATTTCAAGGGAAAATGGCGCGGCACAGGGCAAAAAGAGCAGCTGTCCGGGCGTTTTGACAGTTTTCAGATGCACCCTAGTTAACCCACGGACATACGCATCAGGCGGACAGAACCTTGCGGCCCTTCGCACGACGGCGGGCCAGAACCTTGCGGCCGTTGGAAGTCGCCATTCTCTGGCGGAAACCGTGAACCTTGGAACGGTGACGGCGGCTGGGCTGATAGGTACGCTTCATTTAGGATACACCTCCTGTCAAAATACAATATGCTCAACAGCCTTTCGGCCGCAGCAACACATGCTCAGACTGATACTACAGTCATACCCGCTCATTATAACCGAAAAACACTGTTTGGTCAATCTTTTTTTGTTCTTCTGTCAGTCTATTTTCAAAAGAAGCTCTAATTAAATCGGCAAGAGCTGACAGCGAGAGATTTTTCACCAGATGAAGGTTTCAAAAGCGGAGGAATACTTGATGTATTTCCTGCTTTTGAAACCGCACAGCTGGGGAAAAAGATCCGCTGCTCAGCCGAAGACGATTTAATCAGAGATTCTTAGATTCGCACCGGAGAAGGTTCCATCCAGCTTGGAAAGAACGCGGTTGTACGCTTCCGTCCCCGGTTCGTAGGGGGTTGGCTGGAAATTGTTCCGCCCGGTAACGGAGCTGACGCTGGCGGGTACGACGGTCAGCTGTCCCAGTCTGACGTTTCCCTCCCCGTCCCGGATAACCTCCTGCTGCACCAGCGCCGTGTCGTAGTCCTTGGGGGCGCCGTTGCCGCCGAAGCTGAAATTCCCCAGAGAGTAGAAAAGGATACCGCCGCCGTATTCCTCAATGGGCTGCAAGACGTGGGGATGGGAGCCGAATACGATGTCCGCCCCGGCGTCAATGGCGGCGTGACCCACCCGCTCCTGTTCTTCGGTGGGGCGGTAGGTACCCTCCACGCCCCAGTGGGGGGCGAAGATGACCAAGTCCACCCCCTGCTCCCGCAGAGCGGCGATTTTTGCGGTCATGTCCGCCACATCCAGCTTGTAGTACACGGCGGCATACAGGCCGATGGTCAGGCCGTTTTTCGTGGTGATGACCGCCGTGCTGTCCCGCTCCACGTAGGGGACGCCTGCCTGTTCCAGTACCGCCAGGGTGGAAGCGTAGCCGCTTGCCCCGTAGTCCATGGAATGGTTGTTGGCAACGGTCACGGCCTCAATGGAGTTTTCCGTCAGGCAGTTTACATAGGCCGTGGGGCCATGGAAAACGTGCTTTTTGGGCATGGGATTGCCCTCGTCGCAAAGAGGCCCTTCCAGATTCACCATGGAGAACTCGTCGCCCGTGAAATAGCCGATCACATTGGCGAAGGGATAGGCATAGTCCTCGCCCACGGTTTTGATAAAACCGTAGTCAGCGAAATAGTTGGTCGGATTGCTGCCGAAGGTGCAGTCCCCCGCGAAGGTCAGAAGGAAGTGTTCCTCCTTGGGCTGCGTCTCGGTGGGAATGGTCTCCGGCTGGGAAGTCTGCGCCGGCGGCACCGTGACGGCCTGGGTTTCCGGCAAGGTGGGCGCGGCGGTCTCGGAGGCGGCATGTCCGCAGCCCGTCAGCAGAAGGGTCAGCAGAATGCAGCCCGGCAAAAATCGGGTTTTCACGTCAGGCGTTGTCCTGAGCGCGCTTCTTCATCAGATTGCGCATACGTGCCGCATGATCCAGCTCCCGCTTGCGGATGCGCAGGCTCTTGGGGGTGCATTCCAGCAGCTCGTCGTCCGCCAGAAATTCCAGACACTGCTCCAGAGAGAGGATGCGGGGGGGCGTCAGCCGGAGGGCTTCATCGGAACCGGCGGCGCGCATGTTGGTCAGCTGCTTTTTCTTGCAGACGTTCACGGTCATATCCTCGTTGCGGCTGCAAATGCCCACGACCATACCGGCGTAAACCGGCGTGCCGGGGCCGATGAACAGCGCGCCCCGCTCCTGCGCCGCCGCAAGACCGTAGGCCACGGCCTCGCCGGTCTCAAAGGCGATGAGGGAGCCCACCTGCCGCCGCTCGATCTCGCCCTTCATGGGGGCGTAGGAATCCAGCACGGAGGACATGATGCCCTCGCCCCGGGTATCGGTGAGGAACTCATTGCGGTAGCCGAACAGACCCCGGGAAGGAACCAGGAACTCCAGGCGGTAGCGGCTGCCCATGGGGGTCATGCCCAGAAGATCACCCTTCCGCTTGCCCATTTTTTCAATGACGGAACCCATGCACTCCTCCGGTACGTCGGCAACCATTCGCTCGATAGGCTCGCAGACCTTGCCGTCCACCTCCTTGGTCAGCACGCGGGGGGTGGACACGGAGAACTCGTAGCCCTCCCGGCGCATGGTCTCCATGAGGATGGACAAGTGCATTTCACCACGTCCGGCCACGTTGAAGGAATCCGTTCCCTGCTCGGTGACGTGGAGGGAAACATCCTTGAGAAGCTCCCTTTCCAGCCGGTCGCGAAGGTTCCGGGAGGTGACGAACTTGCCCTCCTTGCCCGCGAAGGGGGAATCGTTGACGGCGAAGGTCATTTCGATGGTGGGGTCGGAAATCTTCACAAAGGGCAGCGGCTCCACGCACTCCGGGGCGCACAGGGTGCGGCCGATGGTGATGTCCGCCATGCCGGACAGCGCCACGATCTCACCGGCGTGGGCCTCCTGGACGGGGTTCTTGCTCAGGCCGTCGAACTCGTACAGCGCCACGACCTTGCCTTTGGTTTTTACGTCCGCGTCGTGGAAGTCGCAGATGGTGACCTCCTGATTAACCTTGATGGTACCCCGCTCCACACGACCGACGGCGATGCGGCCGACGTAGTCGTTATAGTCGATGGAGGAAACCAGCAGCTGTAGCGGCGCGGTGTCGTCACCCTCAGGGGCGGGAATATAGTTGACGATGGTCTCGAACAGGGGGGTCAGGTCGGTGCCCACCTCGTCGGGGCTGTAGGAAGCCGTACCCTGACGGCCGGAGCAGAACACGGTTGGGCTGTTGAACTGCTCGTCGGTGGCGTTCAGGTCCAGCAGCAGCTCCAGCACCTCGTCCATGACCTCATGCACCCGGGCGTCGGGCTTGTCGATCTTGTTCACGGCCACGATGACCTTGTGACCCAGCTCCAGCGCCTTCTGCAAGACGAAGCGGGTCTGGGGCATGGGGCCTTCGGCGGCGTCCACCAGCAGAATGACGCCGTTGACCATTTTCAGAATGCGCTCCACCTCGCCGCCGAAATCGGCGTGACCCGGGGTGTCCACGATGTTGATCTTGTAGTCCTTATAATGCACGGAGGTGTTCTTGGCCAGAATGGTGATGCCCCGCTCCCGCTCCAGATCGCCGGAGTCCATGACCCGCTCCACGGTGGCCTGATTTTCCCGATAGATACCGCCCTGCTTGAGCATTTCGTCCACCAGGGTGGTCTTGCCATGGTCGACGTGGGCGATGATGGCAATGTTGCGAATTTTATCCTGAGGTACCATAAAAAGTCTCCCTTTCGAAACCGAATTACACAAAATATCGACTGTAGAGTATAGCACATTGACGAAATAAATGCAATATTTTTGTTGGATATTCCGAATATTTTTGTGTTTTCCCGAAGAAAAGGGGCGGAGCCTGCGGCTCCGCCCCCTGGGAAAATCGGATATTATTCAGCTCTCGTGCCGAAGTTGACGGAGGTATCGCCCTGCTCGTTGGTGCCGAACTCGTAGTCCTTGCCGGGGAGCACGGCGTTCATCAGGATGCCCACCAGCGCGGCCACGGCCAGACCGGACAGGCTGATGGTCACGCCGCCGACGGGGATGACGATGGCGCCGTTGTAGGTCACGCCCACGGCCAGACCCATGATCATGGCGGCAACCAGCACGTTGCGGCTCTTGGTGAAGTCCACGTTGTTCTCAACCACGTTCCGCACGCCCACGGCGGAGATCATGCCGTACAGCACCAGGCTCACGCCGCCCATGGTAGCGGCAGGCATGGCAACGATCAGCGCGGCAAACTTGGGGCAGAAGGAGAGGATGATGGCAAACAGCGCGGCCAGACGGATGACCTTGGGGTCATAGACCCTGGACAGCGCCAGAACGCCGGTGTTCTCGCCGTAGGTGGTGTTGGCCGGTGCGCCGAAGAGGGCAGCAACGGTGGTGGCCAGGCCGTCGCCCACCAGGGTGCGGTGCAGGCCGGGGTCAGCCACGTAATTCTTTTCCACGGTGGAGGAAATGGCGCAGATGTCGCCGATGTGCTCCACGACGGTTGCCAGGGAAATGGGGGCGATGGTGATAATGGCGGTCAGCAGCATACCGCTGTCAAAATCCTTGCCGAAGATGGAGAAAGCGGTGTTGCCCCAGATCACGGGCAGACCGATCCAGTCGGCCTCGGCCACGGTCTTGGCGACGTTAGCCCGGGCGGCGGGATCCACGATCATGGCGAACAGGTAGGAGCCGAGAACGCCCAGCAGAATGGGAACGATCTTCACCATGCCCTTGCCCCAGATGTTGCAGCCCACAACGATCAGGATCGCGACCAGGGCGACCCACCAGTTGCCGCGGCAGTTATTGATGGCGGAGCCGGCCAGAGACAGACCGATGCAGATGATGATGGGGCCGGTGACGATGGGCGGGAAGAAGCGCATGACCTTCTTCGCGCCGAAGAGCTTGAAGAAGAGCGCCAGAACCAGATATACAAGACCCGCCACGGCGACGCCGAAGCAGGAGTAGGTCAGCGGGATGTCCTGTCCGGAAGCGGTGACCAGGCCGTAAGCACCCAGGAATGCGAAGGAGGAGCCCAGGAATGCGGGAACCTTCCGTCCGGTGATCAGGTGGAACAGCAGCGTGCCGAGACCGGCAAAGAGCAGGGTAGTGGATACGTTCAGTCCGGTGATTGCGGGAACCAGAACCGTTGCACCGAACATTGCGAACAGGTGCTGTAAGCCCAGAACCAGCATTTTGGGGGTACCCAGAGTACTTGCGTCATGAACCGCGTCGGTATTCTTTTCGGGAGTAGCCATAAAAATCATCCTTTCTGTCTTTTGCGAGTTTTCGTGTTTTCATGAAAAAAGAGGCCCTAGGGTTGACCTAAGACCTCCTTTTCACACACTTCTGTGACAGTATACCTCCTTTTACCCCATATTGCAAGGAAATATCCCGGATTCTGCCTCCAAAATATGAACGATTTGTAAAGCGGTTTTTGTGGATTCTGCCATTTGGGCAGAAAACCGGGTCTCCCTGTGGGGAGACCCGGAAAATGTTATCTGCTTCCCTTGTCGTAGGGGATGCCCTCGGCCTTGGGGGCGCGGGACTTCTTGGACGTAAACGCCAGCACCACCAGGGAAATGATGTACGGAAGCATATTGTACACCACGCTGGGGATGTTCATGTTCAGCAGGAAGTCAAAGCCGGAATACACGTTGCCCAGCGCCCGGCAGAAGCCGAACAGCAGCGCCGCCAGGGCGATTTTCAGGGGGTGCCATGCGCCGAAGATCATGACGGCCAGCGCCAGGAAGCCGAAGCCCGCCACGCCGTTTTCAAACTTCCACACGCTGACGCCCGCGGTGATGTACACGATGCCGCCGAGGCCGCCCAGCAGTCCGGAGAGCAGCACACCGGCATAGCGCATCTTGTAGACGTTGATGCCCACGGAATCCGCCGCCTGGGGATGCTCGCCGCAGGCGCGCAGCCGCAGACCGAAGCGGGTCTTGTACAGCGCCACATAGGCGGCGATCAGGCACAGCACCGCCACCAGCATGAACCAGTTCAGCTCGAACCCGCCCACGTGAACCAGCAGCAGGTCTTTCGTGCGGGTGTAGGAGATGTCGGAGGATACGTCGTTGCCGCCGGAGGCCGCGGTGTTCATGGCCTTTACCGCCACGGTGGCTGCAGCGGTGGCCAGCATGTTCATGGCGGTGCCGGTGATGGTCTGGTCGGCCTTAAAGTTGATGGCCGCCACCGCAAGAAGCAAGGAAAATATCATGCCGAACAGGGCGCTGACGATGACGGTGGCAATCACCATGACCGGCGCGCCCACGGAGACCGGCATGAATTTCAGCACCAGAGCGCCGCCCAGGGCGCCGATAACCATGATGCCCTCCAGGCCGATGTTGATCACGCCGCTTCGCTCGGCAAAGCAGCCGCCCAGGGCGACCAGCATCAGAACGGACGCGAAGATCAAGGTGTATTGAATGAGCAGTGTCATCTGTCCTCGCCCCCTTCCTGAATTTGCGCGGCCTTGGCGGCGTTCCGCTCATCGGCCTTCCGCAGCCGGGTCTGGATGAAATACTTGAAGAAGCCCACAAAGGCGCACAGATAGATGATCAGCGCGGAGATCAGGCTGGAGATCTGGGAGCAGTAGACCTGCAAATCCACGTTGCCGCCGCCTGTGGTGATGTACTGGATGAAGAACGCGGACAGGATGGAACCCAGGGGACTCAGGCCGCCCAGGAACGCAACGGCGATGCCGTTGAAGCCCATGCCGGGGACGGAGGAAATGGTGGTCTCCCAGTCCTCGATGCCGGTGAGATACAATAGTCCCGCGCCGAAGCCCGCCAGGGCGCCCGCGATGACCATGGTGAGGATGATGTTCCGGTTTTCCTTCATGCCGCAGTATTTGGCGGCGTTGTAGTTGCTGCCGGTGGCCTTCAGCTCGTAGCCGAATTTGGTCTTGTTCAGAACCACCCACACCAGCACCGCCGTCAGCACCGCGAGAGGAATGGCGATGGTGACGCTCTTCTCGTTGTTGAAGAGCTTTTCCAGTCCCAGGCTGGGAATCAGCGCGCCGGGGTTGGTGGACTGGAGGGTCTTGGTATAGGGGCTGGTGGGATTTTTCACCGTACCCAGCACCAGGTTGGTCAGATACAGGGTGATCCAGTTGAGCATGATGCCGGAAATGACCACGTTGACGTTAAACAGCGTCCGCAGCACGCCTGCCAGCATACCCAGCAGCGCGCCTGCCAGCATACCCAGGAGAATGCAGACGTACCAGGGCAGATTCCACGCCAGCGCGGCATACAGCGCGGCGCAGGCACCGGCGCAGTACTGACCCGCCGCGCCGATATTGAACATGCCCACCTTGTAGGCGAACAGGACGGACAGGGCGCACAGCAGCAGCGGCGCCGTGCGCACCAGCGCCTGGCCGAAATACTTGAGCTTCAGTGCGCCGGGGAAGCGCAGGAAGCTCTTCATCACCGCCACGATCGCTTCAAACGCGCCGCTGGGTTCGATGATCAGCAGCACCACATATCCCACGATCAGGCCGCCCAGAATGCACACCAGGGAGGCGAGCAGCGTCTGGAAGCCGTCCTTGCGGATGAGGGATTCACGTTCTTTTTTCACCGCTCCTTCGCCTCCTTCTTTGCACCGGCCATGTACAGGCCCAGCTCTTCCACGGTGGTCTTCTTGGGGTCAAGCTCGCCCACGATCTCACCCTCGTACATGACGAGGATGCGGTCGGACACCGTCATGACCTCGTCCAGCTCCAAGGATACCAGCAGCACCGCCTTGCCCGCGTCCCGCTGGGCGACGATCTGCCTGTGGATGTACTCAATCGCGCCCACGTCCAGACCCCGGGTGGGCTGCACGGCGATCAGCAGCTGGGGGTTCTTGTCGATCTCCCGGGCGATGATGGCCTTCTGCTGGTTGCCACCGGACATGGAGCGGGCAATGGTGACAGGCCCCTGACCGGAACGGACGTCATACTGCTCGATCAGCCGCTCGGCATAGGCGCGGATGTTCTTCCGGCGGAGGAAGCCGAATTTGTCGGTGAACTCCGGCTCAAAATACCGCTGCAGGATCATATTATCTTCCAGGGTGTAGTCCAGCACCAGGCCGTGCTTGTGGCGATCCTCCGGGATGTGGCTCATGCCCAGGGTGCTGCGGCGGCGGATGGGGGCGTGGGTGATGTCCACGCCGCACATGGTGATCGTGCCGCCGGACGCGGGTTCCAGACCGGATATGGCATATACCAGCTCGCTCTGGCCGTTGCCGTCAATGCCCGCGACGCAGACGATCTCCCCCGCGTGTACCTGGAAGCTCACGTCCTTGACCGCGTTGTTCTTGTGGACCTTGGAGGGGACGGTGAGGTTCTTCACATCCAGAACCACCTCGCCCGGGTGCGCCTCGCCCTTGGTGACCGCAAATTCCACGTCACGGCCGACCATCATCCGGGACAACTCTGCCTTGGTGGTGTCCGCGATGTTCACGGTGCCGATGTACTTGCCCTTGCGCAGGACGGAGCAGCGGTCGGCCACCGCCATGATCTCGTTGAGCTTGTGGGAGATGAAGAGAATGGACTTTCCTTCCGCCGCGAGATTGCGCATGATTTGCAGCAGCTCCTGGATTTCCTGGGGGGTCAGCACGGCGGTGGGTTCGTCGAAAATCAGAATTTCGTTGTCCCGGTAGAGCATTTTCAGGATTTCCGTCCGCTGCTGCATACCGACGGAAATATCCTCGATCAGGGCGTCTGGGTCGACCCGCAGGCCGTATTTTTCCGACAGCGCCATGACCTTTTCCCGGGCGCGGGCGCGCTGAAGGATGCCGTGCTTCGTGTCCTCGTCGCCCAGGATGATGTTATCCAGCACGGAAAAGCATTCCACCAGCTTGAAGTGCTGGTGAACCATGCCGATGCCCAGGGCATTGGCGTCGTTGGGGTTGTTGATCCTGACCTCCACGCCGTCCTTTTTGATCACGCCCTCCTCGGCCTGGTAAAGGCCGAACAGAACGCTCATCAGCGTGGATTTCCCGGCGCCGTTTTCCCCCAGCAGGGCGTGAATTTCGCCCTTTTTCAGCTGGAGTGTAACGTTGTCGTTTGCGATGATACCGGGGAAGCGCTTCGTAATGTTTACCATTTCGATTGCGTAAGGTACATCCTGCAATCCAATTACCTCCTTTTCGTTCCCGGCGGGGCAGCGGCACAATTCGCCCCCTTGCTTCCGCCGCCGTCCGGCAATCCATCATGGGAGGGCTGCCGCTGCCGGACGGTTCTAAACTTGTGCGTTGCTTTTTTATTATACACGACCTATCGTCAGATTTCAAATAAAATCCGTGGAAAACGGGAAATTTTTTGGTAAAAAAAGAGAACGGGCAGCTTGCCCGTTCTCTTGCGGTTGGAAAAGGAAATTACTTCAGGTTGCCCAGCCAAGCGACGTTGACGTTGGTGGTGGCAGGCTCAACGGAGGTGTCGTTGGAGACGGTGATGGTGCCGTCGAACATGCCCTTCACCAGAGCGGCGTAGTCGTCCTTGGTGAAGCCGTCGCCGAACTGCGTGGTCTCGGCCAGCTGCACGTAGTTGGCGGAGGGATCGTCGCCGGATACCAGACCCAGAGTCACGATCTTGCCGGCGTAGTCAGACCACTTGCCGCCCACGATGATGTCGGTCAGAGCATTGATCGTGGTGGGACGCAGACCCTTGGTGGCGGAGGTCACGGTCATGCCCTCGCCGTAGTCGCCGTCGATGATGGCCTTCTGGTCAACGTCAACACCGATGACCTTGCCGCCGGCCTTCTTGGCAGCCTCAGCAGCGGAGGTGTAGATGCCGCCGCCGCAGGCGAAGACGATCTGGGTGCCGTCGGCATACCAGGTGTCCATAACGGCAGTGATGTCAGCGTCGCCGTAGAACTGGTTGCCGTAGGCGTACTTCATGTCGACGGTGATGCCCAGCTCCTTGGCAGCGGCGTCAACGCCCTGCACGTAGCCGTAGCCAAAACGGATAACGGCGGGAACGGCCATGCCGCCCAGGAAGCCCAGCTTGGTGTAGCCCAGCTTGACAGCGGCGTAACCGGCCATGTAGCCGGACAGCTCTTCCTGATAGATGGCGCAGTAGACGTTGCTCAGGTCAACGTAGTCTTCCAGCTTCCAGTTGTCGGGGTTGTAGTCATAGCTCTCGCCCTTGTTGGCAACGGCGGTCTCCAGCAGGTCGCCCTTGGCCACGTCCAGCGCGACGAACTTCACGTCGGGATAGTTGGGAGCAACGTCCACAATGGTACCGCCGAAGGCATAGCCGGGCATCACGATGACGTTGTAGCCCTCAGCGATGGCCAGCTCCACGGACGCCACACGGCCGGCGGTGTCGTTGCTGGTGGGCTTGTAGTACTTGGTTTCCACATTGTTGTCCTTGCCGAAGGCAACGACGGCTTCCCAGGTGGTCTGGTTGAAGGACTGGTCGGTGATATCACCGTAGTCGGTAACCATGGCGACCTTGTACTCGGGAGCGGCGGCCTGTGCCTCGGTAGCCGGGGCAGCGTCAGCCTTGGTCTCAGCAGGCTTCATTTCGGGAGCCTTGGTCTCGGTGGTGTTGCCGGAGCCGCAGGCGACCAGCGTCAGGGACAGCGCCAGAACCAGCAGCAGAGCCAGAATCTTTTTCATGATTGCATTCCTCCATAATATTCTATTCTTTGCAGTGTACAGAACACCGATAATATTGTCGCACATTCCTAAGAAAAAATCAACACATTTTCCATGTTTCTCCCGGCTTTTTCAGAGGTTCTTCCCAGGGCATCCCTGTCAGGCGTGCATATGTTTCTGAGCGGAGAAGCTGAAGGGCAGGATCTCGGCCAGGGTGTGGGCTTCGCAGCCCTCCGGCGTAATCATGTAGATGAGAAAATCGTCGCCGCAGAATTCCCGCATCACCTGACGGCACACGCCGCAGGGCGGGAACGCCCCGGTGATGACGCCGTCCTTTCCGCCGCACACGGCGATGGCAGCAAAGTCCCGGTGGCCGTCGTAGACCGCCTTGAAGAAGGCGGTGCGCTCGGCGCAGACCGTGGGGCTGTAGGACGCGTTTTCGATGTTGCAGCCCTGATACACCGTCCCGTCGGCGCACAGCAGCGCTGCGCCCACCTGATAGCCGGAGTAGGGGACGTAGGCATGGGTCATGGCCTCTCTGGCAAGCGCACACAGTTTTTCGGGTGTCATGGTTTGCCTCCTTCCATAAAACGATACTTACAGGATTTCCCTGGCGAAACTCGTGCCCGCGCCGTCCCAATGAACACCCAGCAGGTCGGTGACGGTGGCGGCAATGTCCGCGAAGGTGGGCTTCGTGCCGAGATTGCCGGGTTTGACGCCCTTGCCCAGCACCAGCAGCGGCACGTATTCCCGGGTGTGGTCGGTGGTGGCGGTGTAGGACGGGTCGCAGCCGTGGTCGGCGGTGATCATCACCACGTCGTCCTCCCCCAGAGTGGGCAGGAACGTACCCAGCCAGCGGTCGAACTCCGTCAGGGCGGCGGCGTAGCCGTCGATGTCCCGGCGGTGGCCGTAAAGCATGTCAAAATCCACCAGATTCACGAAGCACAGCCCGTGAAAATCCCGGGCGGCATAGTCCACCGTGTGCGCCATGCCGTCGGCGTTGGACTTGTTGAACACGCACTCCGTGTCCCCCCGTCCGGCGAAAATGTCGTGGATCTTGCCCACGGCCAGGCAGTCCAACCCCGCCGCCTTTACGGCGTCCAGCATGGTTTTTTTCGGCGGCTCCAGAGAAAAGTCGTGGCGGTTGGCCGTGCGCTTGAAGCCGTGCTCGGCGTCGCCCACATAGGGGCGGGCGATCACCCGGCCGACGCCATACTTTCCCTGCAAAATCTTCCGCGCCTTGCGGCAGGCATCGTACAGCTCCTGCAAGGGAATCCATTCCTCGTGCGCCGCCACCTGAAACACGGAATCGGCGGAGGTGTAGACGATCCACTTGCCGGTTTTGCGCTGCTCCTCGCCGTAGTCCCGGATGACGTCGGTGCCGGAATAGGGCAGGTTGCACAGGACGCCCCGGCCGGTCTCCTTCTCGAAGGCGTCCAGAACCTCTTTGGGGAAGCCGTTGGGGAAGGTGGGCAGGGGCTGGGGGGAGATCACACCGGCGATTTCCCAATGGCCGATGGTGGTGTCCTTGCCCATGGAGCTTTCCGTCAGCCGGGCGAACGCGCCGGTGGGGGCGGCGGCCTTAGGCAGGCAGGTCACGCCGTCGATGTTGCCCAGTCCCGCGGCGGTCATGTTGGGAATGTCCAGCTTTGGGGAGGTGGCGCAGGCGCCCAGGGTATTGACCCCCACGTCCCCGAAGGACTCCGCGTCCGGCATCTGCCCGATACCGAAGGAATCCAGAACGATCAAAAATACTCGCTTCATACTATCACCTTATACGAGTTTTTAATAAAACGCTTAAAAGCGTTTTATTCGGCCGCAGGATT
>ERZ827458.238-NODE-238-length-94843-cov-7.714901_pt1 | contig 94843 bp, 83 predicted proteins | sample MGYA00519706_ERZ827458 | MGnify/ENA primary metagenome ERZ827458 (study PRJEB31778, sample SAMEA3449309) | human gut metagenome | biome: human gut; feature: human-associated habitat; material: faeces | place: United Kingdom | collected 2010/2012 ...
TAGAGCAATTAAGGGATGCTCAATAACTGTTAAGCAAAAAACGGCCCTCTGCCAATGAAAAGGCAGAGGGCTGAGTTTTAATCTAAGGGTTTACATTCAGTTACAGTTTTTAGATAAATTTCGGGGTTTCCGTTCAAAACAAGGTCTGCATATCCAATCGGGTCATTGTAGATTAGATAGTCCAGCTCTGACCGCTGATACAGATTGTCGGAAACCTCATTCTCCACGGCTATTGTATCAATAGCAATCATACTGCCATCTAAGAATTTCAGTTCCACACAGGCATTATCCATGTTGAACTCACAAGAAATCAACCTATCCATAAGAAACCTCCACTTTGCTGGATGTTAGATCATCCCAAAATATTTGAATGCTTCTCGGATTGCTTTCTCTTTTTCCGGCGGACACTGGGGCTGTCTGGAATCCTCGGACTTCGGCAGATTATAGTTCTTACCAACCCCAATCCCACATTTTCGCTTAATTTGTGAGATATACAGGTTGGATACCTTTAACCCGCTATGCTCCAGTACATAGTCCTTGATCTGGGTGTAAGTTGCCCCATCCTGAAATTCGGACATATCCATATTTTCCAAAGAGAACTCAACCCGAATCTTTTTCGAGTCGACCTCACCCTTGGAAAGCAAGACAACCGTCTCAACATGAGCGCACCTCGGAAACAAGTCCGCAGCGGCGGCGGTTTTTAGGGTGTAGCCGCGCTCCTTTAGCAGCGCTACGTCCCGGGCTAGGGTTGCGGGGTCGCAGGAGACGTAGACGATGCGCTTGGGGGATATGCGGCGAAGCGCTTCGATGGTGTCCGCGTTTAAGCCCTTTCTCGGCGGGTCAACCACCACAACATCCGGCCTGACGCCGCTTTCTTCCAGCTCCAGCGCTGCCTGTCCGGCGTCGCCGCAGAAAAATTCCGCGTTCAGAATGCCGTTTCGTGCCGCGTTGTCCTTCGCGTCCTCTACCGCCTGGGGAACGACCTCTACGCCGATGACCTTTCCTGCCGCGCCCGCCATGGCCAGCGTGATGGTGCCGACGCCGCAGTATAAGTCCAGCACCGTGTCGGCCTTGGTGATCCCCGCCTGGGAGATCGCCATTTCGTACAGCCGCTGCGCCTGATGGTGGTTCACCTGATAAAATGACCGGGGGGACAGGCGGAAGCTCAGGCCGCAGAGGGTGTCCTCAATATAGCCGGGGCCATGGAGGGCGAGAAAGCGGTCGCCCAGCACGGCATTGCCCCGCTTCGTGTTCACGGACAGCACCAGCGTGGTAAAGCCGGGAATCCCGCTCAGCCGCTGGATGAGCGCCTCCGGCCGGGGGATTTTTTCCCCGTTCACCGCCAGACACACCAGAATCTGCCCGGATACGGCGCCCCGGCGGACGTAAATGTGCCGCAGAAGCCCCTTGCCGGTGGTCTCGTCGTAGACGCTGACCCGGCATTGGTTTACATAATCAATTACCGCATCCTTCGCCGCGTCGATCTCCTCCGGGAGAATGCGGCAGCGGGCGTTTTCCACCACGTCGTGAGTGCCTGCCCGGTAAAACCCGGCATAGGCGCGCCCCTTCTTCACCGCCACCGGATACTGCGCCTTGTTGCGGTAGCCGTGGCAGTCGGGGGCGGCGAGAATGGGGACTTCTTCCAGATTCTCGCCGCCGATGCGGTTTAGGCAGTTCTTCACCCGCTGGGCTTTCAGTCGGGTCTCCTCGGCATAGTCCATGTGCCAGAAATCGCAGCCGCCGCAAAGCTTGGCGACCTCGCACTCCCGGTTGACCCGGTGGGGGGACTTTTCCAGAATCTCCACGATTTTTCCCGCCGCCCAGGTCTTCTGCGCCTTCTCCACCCGGACGCGCACCTTTTCCCCGGCGACGGCGTTGGGGATGAACACGGCGCAGCCCTCAATATGGGCGACGCCCTGTCCTTCGGCGGTATAGTCCGTGATCTCGGCTTCGTAAATCTGGTTTTTGATTAGCATGGCATTCCTCACAAAACGGTTTCCATGTGGATGTTCCGGGGCTTTAACCCCTGTTTTTCGTAGAAGCGCATGGCGCTGTCATTGCCGCACCATACGTTCAGCGTCACCCTGCGGCAGCCGATTCTCCGGGCGTAGGCCAGGGTGTGGTCGTACAGCGCCTGCCCTACGTGCTTGCCCCGGCAGGCTTCGTCCACGCACAGGTCGTCAATGTACAGCGTGCGGTCGTCCAGGAGCACCGGGTCGTTTTCCCGCACCTGCAAAATGCAGAAGCAGTAGCCCAGCACCTTCCCGTCCTCCACGGCGACGAAAATGGGGCGGGTGTCATCGGTGAGCATCCGGGCGAGGGTCTGCTCGTCATATTTCTGGGCGCCCGCCCGGAACAGGTCGGGGCGGATGCGGTGGTGGACTTCCCCCACCTGAAGCAGCAGGTTGATCATACCGGGAATGTCCCGGTTTTCGGCAAATCGGATTTCCATTGCAATTACCCCTTTCTGAAAGCTGTTTGCGAGGGGTGCAGACAGTTTATTTTTGTAGTTTACCACATTTTCTCCCGCCGGTAAAGTCCGGGGTTGAGAAAAGGCGAAAAAACTGATATGATACCCCAAAAGGATGGGATGGATATGGATTACGGAAACTGCAATCTCTGCCCGCGGCAATGCGGCGTGGACAGAACGGCGGGGCAGCGGGGCTTCTGCGGCTGCCCGGATACCGCCCTTGTGGCCAAGGCCATGCTCCACAAATGGGAGGAACCGGCGCTGGCGGGGGCCGGGGGAAGCGGCGCGGTTTTCTTCGGCGGCTGCACTTTGCGTTGCAGCTATTGCCAGAACGCCGCCATCAGCGGCGGCGCTGTGGGGAAGGCCACGGATTCCGCCGGGCTTCGGCGTTTGTTTGAAGACCTGATCGCCCAGGGGGCGGAAAACATCGACCTTGTGACCCCCACCCACTTTCTGCCCTCGATTCTCCCGGCACTGCGGCTGAAATTGCCCGTGCCGGTGGTGTACAACTGCGGCGGATATGAGCGGGTGGAGACGCTGCGGTCGCTGGAGGGGTGCGTTGACATTTACCTTCCCGATTTTAAGTACGCGGACGCCTGTCTGGCGGGGCAGCTGTCCGGGGCGGCGGACTACTTTCCCGTGGCCGCAGACGCCATCCGGGAAATGGTGCGGCAGGTGGGCGCGGTGCGCTGGGAGGGGGAGAAGGTCACCCGGGGCGTCATCATCCGCCACCTGATCCTGCCCGGAAATGTGGAGAATTCCCTGCGGGTGCTGGACTGGATCGGGGAGAATTTCGCCCCCGGGGAGGTGCTGGTGAGCCTGATGCGCCAGTACACGCCCATGGGCGGCCTGCCCGCCCCCTTCGACCGCCGGGTCACCAGTGAAGAATATGACGCGGTGCTCAGCTGGATGTATCTGAACGAGCTGGAAGGCTTCACCCAGGAGGCCGAGGCGGCGGACACCGGGTTCATTCCGGATTTTTAAGGAATCTCCGAATTAGAAAAAAGTTAGGGAATCCCTTGCAGTAACAAAAAACACCACCTGAAATATTCAATGTCAGGTGGTGCCTATTTTACTTCACGGATACCCAATAACAGCAACTTGTCTTTTGGTGGACACAATGCCCGTTCAATTTCCCTTTCTATCCAATATCAGCATGGTAAGGACAGTTTAGGCATTTTTGACGTAACCCGTCATTCCAGTCGCTAACCGCCTCAATATCTTCCAAAATACGTGCATTGATTAGCCCGTCGGCAACATCAACAATTTTTAAGCACGTTGTTCCGTCGATCTGCCCCCGTATAACAGGGCAATATACGGTATTCGTATGGACACCCCCTGACTGATTTTTACCGAAAAGCATACGGTTTCTTGGCATGTGATGGAGCAGCCAGCATTTCTCGCACAGCTTCTTATTTATACAACTATGTATCTGTGCCGCTCCAGAATCTTGGCAACGCACGGACTCAGGCGGTTCTTCCCGCAAACTCTTTGATCAGTTCCTCGAACACCGGCAGACTTTTTTGAATCATTTCCAGGCTCACGCAGTAGCAGATGCGGAAATACCCCGGACAGCCGAAGCCGTCGCCGGGTACCACCAGCAGGTCTTTCTTCTTCGCCGCGTCGGAAAATACGTTGGCGTCGCCGCCGGGGGCTTTGATGAACAGATAGAACGCGCCGTCGGGTTTCGCCATTTCATAGCCCATCCGGGTCAGCCCCTCGTACAGCGCCTTGCGGTTGCGGTCGTAGCTTTCCAGGTCCGGGCGCAGGTGGGCGCACCGGGCAATGACCTTCTGCCACAGGCTGGGAGCGCAGACGTGACCGCCCGCCCGGGCAGCCCCCGCAACGGCGGAGTACAGCGCCTTGCCGTCGGTGGCCTTCTGAGGCACATACACATAGCCGATTCGTTCACCGGGGAGGGACAGGGATTTGGAATAGGAATAGCAGATGACGGTATCCCGGTAGATTTCCGGCAGGAACGGCACCTCCACCCCGTAGGCCAGCTCCCGGTACGGCTCGTCGGAGACAATGTAAATGGGATGGCCGTACTCCGCGGCCTTTTTGTTGAGAATTGCCGCCAGCTTTTGGTATGTCTCCCGGGTGTAGACGACGCCGGAGGGGTTGTTGGGGGAGTTGAGGATGACCGCCTGCGTGCTGGGCGTGATCATCTGCTCCATAGCGGTCAGGTTGATCTGGAAGGAGGGGATGTCCGCCGGGACGACCTTAAATTCCAGCCCCGCCTCCTGGGCGAAGGGCTTGTACTCCGGGAAATAGGGCGCGACCGCCAGAATTTCCGCCCCCGGGACTGCCAGTGCCCGGAACACGCTCACCAGCTCCGGCGCAGCGCCGCAGCCGATAAAAAATTCCTCCGGGTCGGTGGACACGCCGTAGCGGGCGTTCAGATCGTCGGAAATGGCCTTCCGGGTGGCGTAATCGCCCACGGCGGAGGTGTAGCCGTGAATCAGCAGGGAATCGGTGTCGTCGAGGATTTGGCGTACCGTTTCGTCCACCTCCTTCGGCGAGGGGATGGAGGGGTTGCCTAGGGAATAGTCGTAGACGTTTTCCCGTCCCACAACGGCGGCGCGCCGGCAGCCGTATTCAAACAGGTCCCGGATGCAGGAGCGGTTGGCACCCAGAGCATAGGCGGATGGATTCAGCATATTGTTACCTCCTGTGGTTGTTTTTTGCGATTTTGGCGGTGCATTCCTGAAAAATGTGACGTTATCTGTCTTTTCTTATCATCAGCGGAGAACCGTATTCGTCCGCTCCGTTGTCTGTAAATCCAAGAGACAGCCAGAATCTGCACGAGTCCTCCTTTGCGTAGTTCAGGGCATAATACAGCGCGCCATCCCGTTTCGTGTATTCCAGAAGAGTTTGAAAGCATTCATGCCCCGTTCCATTTCCGCGGTACTCAGGAAAGACCCAGAAATCCAGGATAAAGCACTTTCCGTCTTCGCTCTGGAACGTACAGTATTGCGACGCGCCGATTCGCACTCCGTCACGGACGAAATAAACCATGTGCAGCGTATCCGGTGTGCGCAGCATATGCCCTTTCAGCACATCCCGGTATTCCGGGCTATGAAAATATGCCTTTTCTTCCTCCGTTGTGATCATGCCGTCGTCCACCAGATAGTGAAACTGGATGTTCCAGAAATCATCAATTCTGGAGACCGGTATTTCCTCAATTCTGATCATTTTTCCTCCGCAGCCTCCGATTTTTCACGCTTTCCCGAGCTTACGCTTCGTACAGCGGCTTCACAGGATTATAGGGCTGGGGCTTATAAGTAATGGAGCTGATGGGCTTGCCCTCGATGCCGTATTTTGGATTGTAGCCAAAAAGGTTTACATAACACTCCAGATCGTCCTTTTCCTTCTCCATTTCCTCCATCACCGCCACGGTGGCCAGCACGTCGTCCACAGCCCGGTGGGAATTGACCACCTTGCCGGACAGGCCGTAGACCTCAATGGCGCTGCACAGCCGGTGGGGATAGCTGTGGCGGTCGCGGTAGACCGTGAGCAAATCCAGCTTGTCCTTGCCCTTGAGCACGGCCGGGTCGCCGTCCCGGAGAAGCATGTAAAACAGGAAGCTCAGGTCAAAATGGGCGTTGTAGGCCAGCAGCAGGGTGTTGCCCTGAATCATTTCGGCAATGTCCCGGCAGACTCTGGTCTTGGGCAGTCCCCGTTCCCGCAGATCCTGGGTGGAAATGCCGGTCAGCTCCTGAATTTTCGGCGGCACGAACCCGCCGGGGGACAGGGCGACCAGCTGGTCATATTCCTGCACCACCCGGGGCGTTCCGTCCACTTTTTCCAGCACTGCGGCGGCAAACTCGATGATCTCGTCCCGGCTGAAAAGCAGACCGGTAGTCTCGGTGTCGAACAGCACCAGACGGTCGTATTTGGAAAACAGCGTCTCAAATTTGGGCATAGTTCTCTCTCCTGTATGTCCTTAATGCAGCAGCTCCATGGCGCGCTGCGCCTTGCTTTTGGGTTCCGGGGTCAGGCCGAATTTCCGCGCCAGCGCCTCGGCAAAGGCGGTCGCGGCGGCTTCCTCGCCGGATTTCAGCTCTACCTCTATTTCGGCAAAGGGAAGCGTCCTCCCGCCGCCCATCAGCGCACCCTCGTCCAGCGCCAGCTCCACGGTGCAGCATTCCAGCGTGAGCCGCTTTGCCAGCCGGGTGAACCGGGCGGCGCAGGCTTCCGTCAGGCCGCTTTCCGTCAGGGGCAGCAGGTCTTCCGGCGCGCCGAGTTTACATAACTCTTTTATTGCCAACCTGATATCGTCGCAGGAAATCTCCCATTCCCCCCGGCTGCCGTCGGGGAGGGGCGTTTTCAGGGTGCAGACGGACGTCCCGTTTTCGTACCGCCGCCGCAGCATCCAGCGCCGGCGGCTCAGGGCGGCGTCCAAAGTGTCATAATAGACCGTTTCCATCCGGATTTCGGAAAAGTCCCCGAAGGACGCCCGGATGGCGGCGATAATCCCGGAATCCGCCCGGTATTTCCGTTCAAATTCTCTTCCCATGGCTATCTCCCGAAAAATCGATTTCTTTTCCGTCTTCCCATTTGTCAGTCATTATACACCCATCCCGTCCCCGATGCAAGAAACTTTCTCACCATTGCGAATCCGACAGCATAATTTTTTCAGCCGTGATAGGATTTTCCCATCACTAAGGAAAGGCTGTGGTGGAAATGATTGCATCCATGGAAACGTACCTGCGGCGGGGGCGGCGAACGTGCCAAAGGCTGCTGCTGAACCCCAAGATCCGCACGGGAGGGGTCGTCCTTCTGTGCGGCGGCAGCGGATTTTTGCTCAGCGCGGCCAGTTTGGGCAATTATCCCCAGCCCCTGGCGATGGGGCTGATTCTGGCCATGAGCGGCTGGCATGCGGCGGTCATGAGCCTGGGCGCCATGCTGGGCTACTGGGTCTTCTGGGGGATCGCGGGCTTGCAGGGGCTGGTGTGGTCGGCCTCCGGCGGGCTGCTGGCGCTGCTCCTTGCCCGGCACATCCCGGAGGAGCAGCCGCTGATTTTTCCCGCCATTTCCGCGTTCCTGACGGCGCTGACCGGACTGCTGTTCCAGCTGGTGCTGCGGGACACCGTGCCGGTGCCGGTCTATTTCCTGCGGATTGTCCTCGCCGCCGGGGCGGGACTGCTGTTCCCCGTGGCGCTGGGCAGGCGCACCGCCGTCACCGACTGGCTGGTGGGCGGCGTGGCGGTGCTGGCGCTGGCGCAGGCTTCACCGGTGCCTTATCTGGGATTGGGGTATCTCGCGGCGGGCGCGCTGGCAGTGGGCAGCGCCTTCCCCGCTGCGGTGCTTGGAGGGTTGGGGCTGGATCTGGCGCAGGTGACGCGCATTCCCATGACGGCTGTGCTGTGTCTCGCGGGCGTGATCCGCATGATTCCTTTTGAGCGCAAGTGGATGCGCTGTCTCGCGCCGGGGGCGGCGGGCCTGGTGGTGATGGCGATCTGCGGCATCCGGGATTACACGCCGCTCCCGGGGCTGATTCTCGGCGGCGGGCTGGGAATGCTGATGCCGCCCTCCCAGGAGACCGCCCGCCGCCGGGGGGAGACGGGGCTGGCCCAGGTGCGGCTGGAGCTGGGGGCGGAGGTTCTCGGCGCCACCCAGCAGCTTTTTCTGGAAACCGCGCCGCCCCCCGTTGACGCCTCCGCCGTGCTGCAAAAGGTGCGGCAGCGCGCCTGCGGCAGCTGCTCCGCCCGGAACAGCTGTCCCCAGCAGTCGTCGCTGGATGTTTCGCTGCTGCAAAACCCGCTGGATGCCCAGTGCCGCAAGTCGGGGCGGCTGATCCCGGAGCTTCGCCGGGGGCAGGAGCAGCTGAAGCTATTAAAAGCCGACAGCGCCCGGCAGTCGGAGTACCGGGCGGCGATGGTGCAGCAGTATCAGTTTCTGGGGGATTTTCTGCGACGGCTCGCCGACGATCTGCCCCGCCGGGGGCAGCGGCCGCGAGCCTGGTTCCGCGCCGAGGCCGCCGCCCGCAGCCGCAGCAAGGAGCTTTCCAACGGCGACCGCTGTCTTGCCTTTCCGGGAGCCGAGTGCCGGTACTACGTCCTTCTGTGCGACGGGATGGGCACCGGGCTGGGCGCCGCTCAGGAGGGGCAGTCGGCGATCTCGCTTCTGCGGCAGATGCTCACCGCCGGGTTTCCCGCCGCCCACGCGCTTCGCACCCTTAACAGCATTCTCGCCCTCCGGGGCAGCGCCGGGGCGGTCACGGTGGACTTGGCAGAGCTGTACCTCGACACCGGCCACGCCACGCTGTACAAGTGGGGCGCCGCCCCCAGCTGGCTGCTTCGCCGGGGCAGCGCGGAAAAAATAGGGACAGCCACCCCACCGCCGGGGCTTTCCGTAACGGAAAGCCGGGAAACGGTGGAGAAGCTGTCCCTGCGTCGGGGGGAAGCGCTGGTATTGCTCAGCGACGGCGTGGATGGAGAGGGGATTTCCCGCCGGTCTGACCTGACTCCGGACATGCCGCCTGGGGAGCTGGCAGCAAAGATTCTGGAGTATGGCCGCGGGAAGCAGATGGACGACGCCACGGCGGCAGTCATCCGGCTTCGTCCCGCGAGCCTGGAATCATAGTAGCACAACCGCGGCGCAAATTCTGTCGAAACACAACATGTGGGATTGAAAAAAGCGGAAAAATCACAAGATGTAGGTAAAGCTAGGGAAGGGAGGAAGGAAACCGCGCATTTTACGTGAGAAAGCGGATATCGGCAGAGGATAACCCCCATTCCCTCGTTCCCAAGGGACGCTCCCAAGTGGGGCAAATAAAGGGCATTGTCTCCGCTTTCCGGCAGCTCACCGTTTTTCAGCGCACCCCCTTGGCTCTCCCTTTGGGAGAGCTGTCACCGCAGGTGACTGAGAGGGTATTGCACCCCCATTTACCTTCTCCGTCCTCGCTTCGCTCGTCCACATCTCCCAAAGGGAGAGCCAAGGGGGTGCCTATGTTGACACGAGAAATGGAGCGTATCCACACCGGATACGCTCCATTCCCTGTTTTACGGTCTTCCATCCAAAGAGGGGCGCTGTGCATATCGGCAATGCCCCCGATTTCCGCTTTCCCCGATTGACACCGCCCCGGATTCGGGGTATACTGAACTTTGGTGAGGTGACTCTACAATGAAAGATACTATTTTATCCGTCCTTCGTCTGATCGCTACCCCGGTGCTGCTGATGGTGCTGGGCCTGATTCTTCTCATTCACCCGGACTCCGCCTCCGCCCTTGTGGCGCAGATTCTGGGCTGGGTGCTGGTGATCGCGGGCGTCGTGTTCGCCGTCAGCGCCGTCGCCGGGCATTTTGATACCCTGGGGAAGGTGCTCTCCGCCGTCTGCTGCTTCGCCGTGGGCGCGTGGCTCCTGCGCAATCCCCTGATGCTGGCCGCAGGGCTGGGACGTCTGGCCGGAATTCTGCTGGTCATCCGGGGCATTCAGGACATTCTGAACGCCGGCCGGTACCATTACGGCATTCTCCCCGCCGTCATTACCACGGTTCTCGGCGCGGTGCTGATCGCTCTGCCCATGACGACCTCCCGGGTCGTTATCAGTCTGTGCGGCCTGCTGGTGCTGATCGTGGGCGTTGCCATTCTGGTTGACCGGCTGAAAAACCGCCGCCCCAAGGAGCCGTCGGAATCCGACATCATTGACGCGCTGTGAAAATCGCGTCCTGCGCCCTCGCCGGGCGAACCGGCCACGAGGCGGGGCGGGCGCTGCTGGCGGCGCTTTACCGGGAGGAAACCGGGCTGGATTTGCCGCCCATTGCCATAGCGGCGGGCGGCAAGCCCTATTTCCCCGACAGCGGCTGGCATTTTTCCGTTTCCCACACCCCCCGGCGGGCGTTCTGCGCCCTGTCCCGCCGGGAGATCGGCATTGACGCCGAGGAGCTTGACCGGAACGTAAATCTCGCCCTGGCGGAAAAAATTCTGTCTCCCAACGAAAAGGCGCAGTTTGACGCCGCCCCGGACAAGCGCCGGGCGCTGCTGACCTTCTGGGTGCTGAAGGAAGCCCAGGTCAAGCGCACCGGGGAGGGCCTGCGGGGATACCCCAACGGGACGGACTTTTCCCTGGACGATCCCCGGGTCACGGAGATGGACGGCTGCCTGGTGGCCGTCATTGAGTAGCTTATATTGAGGAGATATTATGCTGTTTGACACCCACGCCCATATGGACGACCGCGCCTTCGACGCCGACCGGGAAGCGCTTCTGTCCTCCCTTCCGGAGCAGGGCATCGGGCTGCTGATGAACCCCGGATGCAGTCTCGCGTCCTCCCGGGCGGCCTCCGCTCTGGCTGACCGCTATGACTACATCTACGCCGCCGTCGGCTCCCACCCGGACGCCGCCGACGAGGTAAACGCCGCCGTTCTGGAAGAATACCGCACATTATGGAAACGCAACCCCAAAATCAGGGCCATCGGCGAGATCGGCCTTGATTACCATTACGAGGACATCCCGCGGGAACGTCAGCAGGCGGCCTTCCGCGCCCAGATGGGGTTGGCGCGGGACTTAAGTCTTCCCGTCATTGTCCACGAGCGGGAAGCCCATGAGGACGGGCTTCGCATGGTGGAGGAATTTCCGGAGGTCACGGGAGTCTTCCACTGCTATTCCGGCTCGGCGGAAATGGCAAAATGGCTGATCGCCCGGGGCTGGTACATCGGCTTTACCGGGGTTCTGACCTTCAAAAACGCCCGGAAAGCGGTGGAGACCGCCGCCGCCATTCCCTTGGACCGCATCGTTCTGGAAACCGACTGCCCCTACATGTCCCCGGAACCCTTCCGGGGAAAACGCAACGACCCCGGAAAGCTGTACCGCATGGCCGAGCGTCTGGCAGAGATCCGGGGGATTTCCGTGAAGGAAGTCCGCGCCGCCACCATGGAAAACGGGAAACGGCTGTATCGGATATAAGGACACGTGGAAAGGCGGTGCCGGATTGAAAACAAAAAAGCTGACCCTTCTGGCGCTGCTGTCCGCCATTGCCCTGACCATTTTTATGCTCGAAGCCCAGATTCCCTCCCCGGTTCCCATCCCCGGCGTGAAGCTGGGGCTTGCCAACATTGTAACGGTGTTCACCGTGTTCGTGCTGGGGTCGAAGGAGGGCGCGGCGGTGCTGGCGGTGCGGATTTTCCTGGGGGCGGTGTTCGCCGGGAATTTCAGCACCATTCTGTACTCCGCCGCCGGGGGCGTCTGCGCCATCGGCGTGACCATCGCCCTACGGAAAATTCTGACGAAAAAGCAGCTCTGGGTCGCCGGGTGCCTGGGCGCCGTCGCCCACTCCATCGGGCAGATGGCCATGGCCGTCGCCCTGACGGGGACGATGTCGCTGGCGGTTTACCTGCCAGTGATGATCGTCATCAGCATCCTCGCCGGGCTGTTCACCGGGCTTTGCGCCCAATTTCTGGTCAATCGGGAGAAGCTATGGAAAATTATTTCGAAATGAACCTGCCCCAGTCGGAGATCGACGCCATTTCCAATCTGGGGCTTGCCCATATGGGGGACTGCGTGTTTGAAATTCTCTGCCGGAGCTACCTCTGCGCTCAGGGGGAGAAGACCGTGGGGCAGCTGCACCACGACACCATTCAGATGGTGAAGGCCACGTCCCAGGCAAAATTTGTGGACAAGCTGCTGCCCCTGCTGACCGAGGAGGAGCTTGCCTACTACCGCCGGGGGAAAAACGCCCACGTCCACGCGGTGCCGAAATCCGCCACCCCTGCCGAATACGCCAAGGCCACCGGCCTGGAAGCCCTGTTCGGCGCGCTGTATCTCGCCGGGAAAACCCAGCGGCTGAACGAGCTGTTCAAGGCCGTTATGGAAGCATAATTAGGAGGACTGCATCATGGCATTTGATGCCTTTTTCTTATCCGCCGTGCTGGAGGAAGTCCGCACCCGGTGCATCGGCGCACGGGTGGAGAAAATCCACCAGCCCGCCAGAGATACCATTATTGTTCATCTGCGCTGCCAGGAGGGGCGGGAAAAGCTGCTTTTCGCCGCCAACCCCACCGCCCCCCGGCTGCACCTGACGGCGGCTTCTCCGGAGAATCCGGCGCAGCCGCCCATGTTCTGTATGCTTCTGCGCAAGCACCTTCTGGGGGCAAAGCTGACGGAAATCACCCAGCCCCCCATGGAGCGGGCAGCGGCGTTCCGGTTCGACTGCACCGACGAGATGGGCTTTCCGGTGCAAAAGACGCTGGTAGCCGAGCTGATGGGGCGCACCTGCAATCTGTATCTACTGTCCCCTGAGGGGCGGATTCTGGACTGCCTGCGGCGCATCGGCCTTGACGAAAGCGCCAAGCGGGCGGCGCTGCCGGGTCTTATGTACCAGCCACCGGAGCCGGTTGCGAAGCTGAACCTTCTGGACGACGCCCCGGAGGGGGATGTGCAGCGTTATGTAAACTTACTCACTGCCCCCGGGGCGGACGTTCTGGCCGACCGGCTGATGGATACCCTGGGTGGATTGTCCCCCCTGGTGTGCCGGGAGGCGGCACTGTACGCCGCCGGAAGCACGGATGCCCGCATTGATTCTCTGGACGTGGACACCACCGCCGACAAGCTGTCGCTGTTCTTCCACGAGCACGTAAGCCACCCCGCGCCCTATTATTACGCCCTCCCGGACGGCACGCCCAAGCAGTTCGCCTTCTGCCCCATCCGGGAATACGGCGAATGCCGCCGCGCCGCGTCCTTCGGCAAGCTGCTGGATATGTACTACACCGTCCGGGATCAGAAGGACGCCATGCGGCAGAAGGGGCAGGTCGTGCGCAAAACCGTTCAGAATCTGTGCAGCCGCCTGACGAAAAAGCTGGCCATTCAGGAAAAGGAGCTGGAAGCCACCTACGACCGGGAGCGTCTGCGCCAGCTGGGGGACATCCTCACGGCCAACCTCCACAAAATCGTGAAGGGGCAGACCAGCGTTCAGTGCGAGGACTTCTACGACGAGGAAATGCGGCCGGTGGACATTCCCATCTCCCCCATTCTCTCCCCCAACCAGAACGCCGCCAAGTATTATAAGGACTACGCCCGGATGAAAAACGCGGAGAAGGAACTGACGAAGCAGCTGGAGCTGGGGCGGCTGGAGCTGGACTACCTGAAAAGCGTGCTGGAGGAGCTGAACCGCGCCGGCTCCGAGGGAGAGCTGGAGGAAATCCGCCGGGAGCTGCAGGAGGGCGGGTATCTCCGCCCCGACACCGACCGGAAGCGCATGAAGCAGGCCAAGCTGCCGCCCATGCGGTTTGAAAGCACCGACGGCTATCCGATCTACGTCGGCCGGAACAACCGCCAGAACGACGAGCTGACCTTCCGCCTTGCCCGGAAGGACGACATCTGGTGCCATGCCTCCAAGGTGCACGGCTCCCACGTCATTATTTCCTGCGGCGGCACCACGCCCCCGGACGATACCGTCACCCAGGCGGCGCAGCTGGCCGCCTACTACGCCGAAACCGGGGGCGGGCAGAACATCCCCGTGGACGTGACGGCGGTGAAGCAGGTGAAGAAAATCCCCAACGGTAAGCCCGGTATGGTGATCTACCACACCTACCGCACCGTGATCGCCAACCCCTACCCGGACATCGTGGTGGACGCGCTGAACGCAGAGACAAAGGAGTAAAGCCATGATTCGATTCAACAACGATTACAACCGCGGGGCGCTGGATTCCATCCTGAGCGCCCTGACCGCCGCCAACGCCGAGAGCTTCCCGGGCTACGGCGAGGACATCTGGTGCCGCCGCGCCGAGACGGTCATCAAAAAGCTGGTTTCTTCTGAGGACGCCCTGATCAAATTCGTTCCCGGCGCGACCCAGGCAAATCTCGTGGTCATCGCGGCGGCGCTGTCCCCCATCCAGAGCGTCATTGCCGCCGACACCGGACATATCAACTGCCACGAAGCCGCCTCCATCGAAAACACGGGGCACAAAATCCTCGCCCTTCCCAACACCGACGGGAAAATCACCGCCGGGCAGGTCGCTGCCTGCGCGGCGGCGTATTACGACGGCGGCGCGCCGGAGTATCTGACGGAGCCGAAGCTGGTGTATCTGTCCTTCCCCACGGAAAAGGGGACGCTGTATTCCGCTCAGGAGCTGCGGGATATCCGGGAGGTCTGCCAAAAATACGGCATGTACCTGTTCGTGGACGGGGCAAGAATGGGCTACGGCCTGGGGGCAGCGGACAACGACCTGACATTGAAGGATTTCGCGGAGCTGACGGACGTATTCTACATCGGCGGGACGAAGTGCGGCGCGCTGTTCGGCGAAGCGCTGGTCATCACCGAACCCAAACTTCAGTACCGCTTCAAGGCCTACATGAAGCAGCACGGCGCGGTGCTGGCCAAGGGCTGGCTGATGGGTCTGCAATTTGCGGCCATGCTGGAAAGCGGCGAATATTTTGAGAAAACGAAGCGCGCCGACGAACTTGCCATGCAGATCAAAGCCGCCTTCGCAGCGAAGGATATTCCCTTCTTGGTGGAAAGCCCTACCAATCAGCAGTTCGTCATCCTGTCCCAACAGCAGAAGGAAGCACTGGCGCAGGGCTACTACTTTGAGGAAGAAGGGGCCGCGGAGCAGGGAACAGTGGTGCGTTTCTGCACCAGCTGGGCTACCACGCAGGCCGAGGTGGACGCTCTGGTCGCCGATATCGCCAAATTGTGATAAATCGTCCGCTGACTGCGCACAGTCGGCGGACGAATTTTTGGAAAATAAATGCAAATAATTCTTATTTTCCTCTTGACAAATGAAATGCCCCGTGCTATACTCTAGATGTAAATAAGAATAGTTCTTAAATAAATCAAACCAAAGGAGGTGCCTATGGAAGCGGCCACCAAGCAATTCAAAAAACGCAACGCGATCCTGTCCTGCCTCCGCGGCACCGTGCTTCATCCCTCAGCGGAAATGGTTCACGAAATGCTGCGGGAGGAACACCCGGACATCTCCCTTGCCACGATCTATCGCAATCTCGCCCTGTTCAAGAGCCAGGGCCTGATCCAGAGCGTGGGTACGGTGAACGGAAGCGAACGCTTCGACGCCGACACCCGCCCCCATGTTCACTTCATCTGCACCACCTGCGGCGCGGTGATTGACCTTCCCCAAACGGCGGCTCCCCTGTCTCTGGGACGCGCCGCCGAGGAATGCACCGGCTGTCAGGTACACAGCTGCCAGCTGACCTTCACCGGTCTGTGCCGCGGCTGCCAATCACAAACAAAGGAGGAAGCTGTATGAAAAAATACGTCTGCACCGTCTGCGGCTACGTCTACGAAGGCGACGAGCTGCCCGAAGACTACGAATGTCCCCTCTGCGGCGTCGGCCCCGAATTGTTCGAGGAAGAGGCGTAATTTATTGTAATCCCGGGCGTATTTGCCCAAATAACTTATAAAATTAATTTTGGAGGAATCGATTATGAAGAAATTTGTGTGCCCCGTTTGCGGTTATGTCTACGAAGGCGAGTTCATCCCCGAAGGCTTCAAGTGCCCCGTGTGCGGCGTTGACGGCTCCAAGTTCAAGGTCATGGAGGAAGGCAAGCTGGCCGCCGAGCATGAGTACGGCATCTACGCCAAGACCGTGAAGAACAACCCCGACATCTCCGAGGAAGACAAGAAGTACATCTTCGAGCAGCTGATGGCCAACTTCCAGGGCGAGTGCAGCGAGGTGGGTATGTACCTGTGCATGGCACGGATTGCCCACCGGGAGGGCTACCCCGAGATCGGCCTGTACTGGGAGAAGGCCGCCCACGAGGAAGCCGAGCATGCCGCCAAGTTCGCCGAGATCCTGGGCGAGGATCTGGAGCCCCACATGAAGGCCACCACCAAGGACAATCTGGCCTGGCGTGTTGACTGCGAGTTCGGCGCCACCCAGGGCAAGTTTGACCTGGCCGCCTGCGCCAAGAAGAACGGTCTGGACGCCATCCACGACACCGTCCATGAAATGGCCAAGGACGAGGCCAGACACGGTAAGGCCTTGCAGGGTATGCTGAACCGCTACTTTGCCAAGGAGATCGCGCTTGAGAAGGCCGCCGCCAAGGCAAACAAGGCAGCCGCCGCCGTCAGCGACGCGGTTACCACCGCCGCCGAGAAGATCAGCGAGATCATCAAGAAGTAAATACATGGAGGGAGCGGATTTTCCGCTCCCTCCTGGCTTGTCAAAAGGCGCGGGGCAGATGCCCCGCGCCTTGTCGTATGGAATTTACAGCCCCAGCAGCTGCTTTTTCTTTGTGTCAAATTCTTCCTGGGTGAGAATGCCTGCGTCCAGCAGCTCCTTGAGCTTCAGCAGGTCGTCCGCAGCCTCACTTACGCTGGTCGGTGCGGCGGGCGCAGGAGCGGGAGCGACGGGGGCAGCAGGCGCGGCAGTCGGCGCGACGATGGCGTTCAGCTTATCCTGCATCAGAATCGGCGGGATAATGGGGACAAAGATGGCAAGAATCAGGCAGAGGGTGGAAAGATCGGAGGGGATATTCTTCGCCGCCGCCATCTTGTCAAGACGCTGGGCAGTCTTGTACATCCAATAAATCACGTAGAAGGGGACGAACAGGCACAGCAGCAGCTTGTTGGTGGGGTTGCGGTTCTCTTCACCCTGCACATTGTTGGTGTAGCCGGTAACGCGGTAAATCCAGATATACAGCCAGATGCCGCAGGTGAACAGCAGCAGCAGAATGTGCTTGACCAGACCGCAGTAAACTTCAGGAGCGGGGGTGGTCGTAGTGCTTCCGGTTTCGGTGGGTGCGCTCACCGTCTGCTTGGGGAGTCCTTCGGGGTAAGCGACCCACATGGCTGCCAGGAACATACCGGCGCATGTAGCAAGCAATCTCAGGAAGGCTACAAACCAAACGCCGCCAATCGACAGCACCGTGGCAAGCGCAACGACCGCAGGTGGAATGAACCAGAACTTCTTCACCTGCTCCCGGAGCTGGGGCAGATAGTCGGTCACAAAGACCACGGCCAAAAATGCCATGCCCCAGTTACCCAGCAGCAAGAGTACATTGGTAAAACTCATGTGAAACAGGCAGGCAATACCGGCCAGGGCGAAGCCCACGGGCAGGAAAATGTCTCTGCGCTTCGTCAGAAGGGCAAAGGCCAGAACCGCATAGCTTGCCACCCAGATCAGCATCTGAACATTGTAACTGGCTGGCGCAATACCCAGCCCAAAACGAAAGACCCCCCATTGGACTATCTGCAAAACGCCTCCAAAGGCAAAAAGCGCACCCGCCACGGTGCTGTACCGGGAACTGTTTTTTGTTTCTTGCATAGTGATACCTCTCTTCTTATTTTTTAAGGACACTGCGTTTAGTATACACCACCCGATTGTGAAAAGCAACCCATAAAAGGCTATTGTGCAGCTTCCTACTTGTCAGAATTCACATTCTCGTGTATAATGGGAAAAACGATTTCCGCAGCACTGGAGGAAGCAATATGACGTTGGAGCAATTTTTTGCCGAGAATCGGGAGGTGGCCGTTGCCTTTTCCGGCGGCGTGGATTCTGCGTACCTGCTGTACGCGGCGACGCGGTACGCCGCCCGGGTGAAAGCCTATTACGTGAGCACCGCCTTCCAGCCGGCGTTTGAGCTGGAAGACGCCCGGCGCTTAGCCAACGAACTGGGTACGGATATGCAGGTGCTGCACGTGGACGTTCTTATGAGCGGCGCGGTGACGGCGAACCCGCCCGACCGCTGCTACCACTGCAAAAATACGCTGTTCCGGCAAATCCTCCGGGCGGCAGAAAACGACGGTTTTCCGGTGCTGCTGGACGGCACCAACGCCTCCGACGACGCCGGCGACCGGCCGGGAATGCGGGCGCTGCGGGAGCTGTCCGTTCGCTCTCCCCTCCGGGAGTGCGGCCTGACCAAGGCGGAGATTCGCCGCCTTTCCAAGGAAGCCGGCCTGTTCACCTGGGACAAGCCCGCCTATGCCTGTCTCGCCACCCGGATCCGCACCGGGGAAGAAATAACGCTGCAAAAGCTGAAGCAAACGGAAAAAGCGGAAGGATTTCTCTTCGGACTCGGGTTCCGGGATTTCCGCGTCCGCATGGTGGGCAACACCGCGAAACTGGAGCTGCGGGAGGCCGATCTGCCCCTGCTTCTGGAAAACCGGGAGAAAATCGTAACCGAACTCCGCAAAGATTATGACAGCGTCCTGCTGAATCTGGAGGTGCGCAAATGAACTCTGAAATCCGAAAGCTTCTGGAATCCGTCCGATCCGGGAAAACCAGCGTGGAGGACGCCATGCTGGAGCTGAAAAAGGCCCCCTTCGAGGACATCGGCTACGCGAAGGTCGACCTGCACCGGAAGGTGCGCCAGGGCGCGGCGGAAGTGATCTACGGCGCGGGGAAGACCCCGGAGCAGATCGGCGGCATCATCGACGCCATGCGCGCCAACGGCCAGAACCGTGTCCTCATCACCAGAATGTCCCCCGAAGCGGCGGCACATGTGGGCAGCACCCGGGAGCTGGACTATCACAAGGACGCCCGGGTGGGCATTGTGGGGGGACTCCCCCAGCCCGACGGCATCGGAAAGGTGGTCATCGCCACCGGCGGCACCAGCGACATCCCCGTGGCCGAGGAAGCGGCGCTGACAGCCCAGGTGCTGGGCAGCGAGGTGGTGCGGCTGTACGACGTGGGGGTTTCCGGCGTCCACCGGTTGCTTGCCCATATGGATTCCATTATGGAAGCCAGCGTGGTCATCGCCATCGCGGGCATGGAGGGGGCGCTTGCCAGCGTGGTGGGCGGTCTCGCGGAGTGCCCGGTGATCGCCGTTCCCACCAGCGTGGGCTATGGCGCGTCCTTCGGCGGCGTGGCGGCGCTGCTGAGTATGCTCAATTCCTGCGCCAGCGGCGTGTCGGTGGTGAACATCGACAACGGCTTCGGCGCGGGGTATCTGGCAAACATGATCAACCACATGGAGGTCAAGAGATGAAAACGCTGTACATCGAATGCGCCATGGGCGCCGCCGGGGATATGCTCGCCGCGGCGCTGCTGGAGCTGCTCCCCGACCGGGCGGCATTCCTTGCAAAAATGAACGGTCTCGGCATCCCCGGCGTCACCGTCAGCGGGGAAAAAAGCGTCAAATGCGGCGTGGCGGGAACCCACTTTTCCGTCAAAGTGGCCGGAATTGAGGAAGACGAGAACCTTCATAGTCATCATCACGACCATGTTCACGGCAGCATGGAGGGCATTGAGGAAATCGTGAACAGACTGCCCATCCCCTCCATGGTCAAGCTGGATATTCTGGCCGTGTACAATCTCATTGCCAAAGCGGAAAGCCGCGTCCACGGCGTTCCGGTTCAGCAGATTCACTTTCACGAGGTCGGCGCCATGGACGCCGTTGCGGACATCACCACCGTGTGCCTGCTGATGCGGGAACTTCGCCCGGATCAGGTGATCGTGTCCCCCGTCTCCGTGGGAAGCGGCACCGTCCGGTGCGCCCACGGGGTTCTCCCCGTTCCCGCACCCGCCACCGCCCTGCTCCTTGAGGGAATGCCCATTCAGGCCGGAACTGTCCAAAGCGAGCTGTGTACCCCCACCGGCGCGGCGCTGCTGAAGTACTTTGCCGACGATTTCGGGAACCTGCCCGTCATGCGGGTGCAGAAAACCGGCTACGGCATGGGCAAAAAAGACTTCCCCCAGGCCAACTGCCTGCGGGTCATGCTTGGGGAGACCTCTGAGCAGACCGACGCCATTGCGGAGCTTAAGTGCAACATCGACGACATGACCGGCGAGGAAATCGGTTTTGCCATGGAGCAGCTGCTGAGCGGCGGCGCGTTGGACGTGTTCACCACCCCTATCGGCATGAAAAAGAACCGCCCCGGGGTGCTGTTGAGCGTTCTGTGCCGGGCGGGTGACCGGGAAACCATGGCGCGGCTGATTTTCCGCCACACCACCACCCTGGGTATCCGGGAAAGTCTGCAAAACCGCTACACCCTGGAGCGGCGCACGGAGATTCTTTCCACCCCCTACGGCACGGTTCGGCAGAAGCTGTCCTCCGGCTACGGCGTTCAGCGGCAGAAGGCCGAATACGAGGACATCGCATCCATCGCCCGGGAACAGGGACTGAGCATCGCCCAGGTTCGGGAGATGCTGAAATAGGCTTAAACAGTACAAAACCCACGGGAATTGCTGGGTGTACGTAAGACAGTATTGCGCCAAGATTGACGAAGCGGCACGAAACCGCATGGAGCTGATCGTGCCGGAGCTGGCGAAGCGAAACGGTGTGACCGAACAGCTGAAAGCCGAAAATCAGATGGAGTGGGTGCGGCAGATGAACGCTTGCAAGGCACAGGCAGAGGAGATTGTGAAAGCGGAATTGATTTATGATTGAGCGAGGAAGTCCGGGCAGAAAACTGTTCGGACTTTTCTCATATAGTCCAAAGTTGCGGTAGAAATGTTCACAAGTTTTATGGTATAATTTGAATACGAAAAGTGAGCAACAAATCGGAATTTGTGAGGGTAATTATGATAAATTTTTTGAATGATATAAGGAATGCAGAAAATCCAATATCCAATAATAGAAAACTTATAAATACCATAGCGATATTGTTTCTCGGAATAGCTTTGGGAACTTTCTCAAAATATCTGGATTTTCGTCAAACTGAACTTCCAGGTGTGCTTATGGCAATAAATGGAGTCTTAGATATTGGTAATTTTCTTGGGCGTTTTGCAATCTGGATATTGATTGCACTGTGTATTTCTATTTATAGCAATTCTGCAATAAGAGCAAGCATCAATGTTTTTGTATTCTTTGTTGGTATGGTTGCAAGCTACTATTTGTATTCAAACTATATTGCAGGATTTTTCCCAAGAAGTTATGCGATGATTTGGTTTGGATTTACAGCTGTTTCTCCATTATTGGCTTTTGTCTGTTGGTATGCAAAGGGGAAAAGCAAACTGGCATTTATACTATCAGCGCTGATTTTGGCAGTATTGTTCAATATGTGCTTTGTATATGGATGCTGGTATTTTAATGCAAAATCTGTTTTGGAAGTGATAGTCTTTATTATTGGACTTATTGTTTTGAGGAGAGACACATTGAGGAGTTCTGCGCTAATGGGAACGATTAGTATAGTTCTTGCAGTTTTACTTGATATGGTTATTCCATTTCATTTTGGATAAACAACTTCAAGTTTGTCGAACTGATAAAAACCCTTTAGGAACTAAAGGGCGCACTTCTATACTCTCCTAACGGGAGTATCGTGCGTCCTGCGGAGCTTCATTCTCCGTCAGCAGGAGGAAACTGCATGACCGAGAATGTTGCGTCACTTCGTTCCGTCAAGGTGGCTACACCCCCTTGCGCCGCTAAAGCGGCTATCCCCTGTGGACTTGCCGTCCGCAAACGGTTTTGACAAACCGTTTGCCGCCAGCAAGTTTGAAGATTAGACATAAACAAATCCTCCGCATGGTCTAAGCCATACGGAGGATTAACTGTTTTACGGACACCCGTCTATGCCCCGTGGGTTTTGTGTTATCTCAGGCGGACAGATTCGCCGTCCGCGCAAATCTGCGTCAGGTGCCCATCCCGGATTCTGTAGGCTTCTCCGTACAGCGTCGCCCGCCCGTCGTCGAGCAGGATGTAGCTTCCATCGTTCAGGGCGATGATCTCATGACCCATGCTGTCCGCAAAGGTGATGTCCTCGATCAGACGCAGGCCGTCCAGATAATCGTCCTTCAGGCTCTGGAAATGGGGAAAAATGTTGATATCCGTCAGGCCAAGTCCCGGGATCCACCGCTCAAACAGCGGGTCGATGGCCTCGCCCTCCAGCTCCGGCCCGGCGTAGACCGTCTGTGCGCAGTTCATGGAACCGGCGCTCCACGCTGCGACGATCCCGCCGTAGCCTTGCAGACGCTCTTTCAGGTGAAGCCGCTTCAAAAAGCGGTTCTGTGTCGGCACATGTCCGCCCGACAGGATAACCACATCCACATCTTCCAAATCCCCGTCCGGATTCCGGTCGTCGCACATGTCCACCCGGGAAACGCTCAGAGCGCTCATGGGCAGGGCTTCTCTCAGGCAGGCGCGAACACTGTCGTTCTTTTCGTAGTCCGCCGGGTCGGCGCAGACGATCAGCACCCGCGCGTTCTCCGGCCACATGGATTTCAGGTTTTCCAGCAGGTGGTTACTCTGTATCAGCAAGGCGGGGACGCGCTTTCCGTTCTCCCGGACGGAACCGCCGAGGGAGCTTGTCAGCATGGCCTTCATGGCGTTCCTCTCACTTCCTTCTTCGCCGCAGGCGAACCGGTATCCACCGTTCGATCTGCATCTGCCGGAGCTTTTCGTCCATCCGGTCGGCCGTTTCCAGCATAATGCCCGCCCATTCCTCCGCCGTCTGGACGTTCCGGGCGCGGGTGACCAGATATGGGCACCGCTCCAGCTTCCGGTGGCCGAAGGCTCTGGCAAAGGGACTGATGACCCCCAGCGCCAGGGTAAAGGGCGCGAGATTGAAGAAATAATCCGGGTCGTTGGCCATCAGGCGGCTGACGTCCTCCACGGGAAGGCGCTTGGCATAGCGCCGGAATCCCAGCACTTGCGCCGCCGCATAGCTGCCCAGGTCGCTGCGTCTTCCGCCGTAGGCGGCGAAATAGCCCAGCAGAAATTCCCCCAGCGCACTGCATAGCGGAATCCAGACCTGCCCGCACAGCAGCCCCAGCGCCACCCAGACGGCAATGCACACCGCCCCGATGAGCATGGGCAGCTTGCCCCGCAGATGGGTGCGATAGGCCATGTCCTGAATCAGCCACCCGGACACCGCGCCGAAGGCGCCCAGAATGACGGAAAGCAGAATCTCAATCGCCCGGACGGAGGACATATTCATGGCCACGCACACGCCGCAGAAAATCTGAGCGCCGCAGCAAAGCCCCCGGAAAATCTTCATGTTTCCGCTGACGCCCTTGTACATGTTCCGCTCGTTGGGAACGATGGCGGAAACCTTGCGGCTGAGCTTGGCGTAGGGGTAGCCGGTGGCATCCACCGTCCGGCGGCTGCCGAAGAGAAGGCCGAAAATCTTGTTTTCAAAGAGGCTGCGCTCGTTGCCCATGTCCATGCGCTTGTGCAGCAGCACTCTGCCGCCGTCCGTCTGGATGAGCAAATACCCCAGCTGCGCCCAGGTGAAGACCATCATGGTCAGATCGCCCCCGGACAATGTCAGGCGGCACCCCAGCTCGCCTGCGGTAATGCCCTCCGGCGGGGTCGTGCTGCGGCTGTGGGCGATGGGCTTCGTGCGCAGGAAAATCAGCCAGTATACCAGCGCGAGACCCACGCAGATCAGCATGGGCTTGATCTCCGGGTTGCCCTCCCGGATGTAGGTGCTGACGGTGGGGAACATTTTCTGATCCACCAGCATGGTCATGGTGATGCCTTCGTGGTCGTTCAGGACGGTCTTGCTGGCGCCGATGATCTGGTTGCTGCTCACCGTGATGGTCAGGTCGGAGGCGATGCTCTCCTGACGGTAGATGCTGGTAAATTTGGGCGCGTTGGGCATATTCCCCGGGGGCATGGTGATGACAAAGCTGAACTGCTCCACCGGGAATTCAAAGCCGCTGAGCAAATCGATGCTCAGCTGCAGCTCCCGCTTGTTGTCGACGGTCACAACGCCCACGGATTTGGGCAGGGTAAAGCTGAAATTCAGAGGAATCTCCCCGGTGATGCCGCTGACCACCCGGCTGATATCCACCAGGGTAGCGGAGGACGTCTTGCTGGTGGAGACGGACGCACCGTTTAAGGTAATGCCGGTGGCGTTGGCGGGCAGGGGGAAACTCATGGAAGTGGTGACATACTCCATGCGCAAAGTGACGGTCATATTCACCTGACAGCTGCCCTCGGCGCTGACGGTGCAGTAGATATCCACCCGGGAGGCCGCGCTCTCAGCGGATGCAGGCAGCGCAAAAAAGCCCATCAGCAAAACGCACAGAAACAGCCCGATTCCGAGACGCTTCAAGCAAACTCCCCCTTCTAGCAGTTAGGGAACCTCTGATTAAATCGGCGAGAGCTGGCAGCGAGAGATTTTGTCTCCAGACGAGGTATGGAAAATGCGGGAATACTGTATGTATTTCCCATTTTTCATACCGAAGGCTGGGGGCAAAAGATCCGCTGCCCAGCCGAAGACGATTTATTCAGAGGTTCCTTAGTCACAACATTTTACCATGCGGCGGGGGAAAAAGCAAGGGCAACACCACACAATTTGGCAAGAAGACTCAGCCAAATGGGCGGAGCGCACCAGACAGTGAACAGGCACAGCGGAATGGAACCGCACCCCTTGCCTCTCCCTTTGGGAGAGGTGGCCGAGCGCAGCGAGGACGGAGAGGGGACATTAAGCTACAAAGCCCTCTCAGTCACCTTCGGTGACAGCTCCCCCAAAGGGGGAGCCAAGGGGATGTAACCGCGAAATGAAGCGTATCGGTGTCGATACGCTTCATTCTCTGTTCTACGGCCACCCGTCAAAAACCGGGGGCGGACAATTTCCGACAATATTACAGATCCAGCAGCTTCAGATCCTCTTCCCGGACGCTGCGCAGTTCCTTCTTGTTCAGCGTGTCGTAAATGCAGGGAACCACAAACAGCGTCATCAGCGTCGCGTATACAAGACCGCCGATGCACACGATGGCGACGGGCTTCATCAGCGACGTGCCTGCGGTCTTGTGTACCGCCATGTCCACCAGACCCAGCACCGTGGTGATGGTGGTCATCAGGATGGGGCGCATTCTGGTGACGCCCGCTTCCTCAATGGCCTCCCGGCGCTCTACGCCTTCCTGACGGAGCTGGTTGATGTAGTCCACCAGCACGATGCCGTTGTTGACGATGATGCCGGTGAGCATCACGAAGCCGATGAGGGAAATGACACTGATCTCCATGCCGCACAGCAGCAGCGCTATAAATCCGCCGGTAAAGGCCAACGGGATCGTAAACATGACGATGAAGGGGGATTTCAGGCTCTGGAACTGGGCGACCATGACCAGGTACACCAGCAGAATGCCCAGAACCAGCATCAGCAGAAGCTGACGGACGGCCTCCATGATGGTCTCATTTTCGCCGGTGAACGTATAGCTGACGCCGTCGCCCAGGTCAAGCCCGCCCACAACGTCCTGCGCCTTGGCGGTGATCAGGGTGACATTGTACCCTTCCTCCAATGTCGCGGTGACGGAGAGGTAGCGCTTCTGGTTCATGCGGTGGATGGAACCGAGGCTGGACGTCTCCCGCACCAGGGCGAAGGCACGCAGGGGGACCTCCTCCACGGCGCCGTCCTGTTTGGTGACCTCAAAGACGTGATTCCGCAGGGCGTCCACATCCAGCACCGAATCTTCGGGCTTCTCGATGATCACGTCCGTGGAAACGCCGTCCAGCTCCAGAGTGGCGGCGGTGGCGTTGTCCGTCAGGCCGGAGGCAAGCTCCATGTAAACTTGCGCCACGGTCAGACCGTGCTTCATGGCGGCGTTGCGGTCGATGGCCACGTGGAGGGCAGGGGTGGCGTCCTCCAGGCCGTCGGAAACCTCCGCCACGCCGGGGATGTCCGCCAGCGCCTTGCCAACCTGGGCGGCGGCGGATTGGAGGGTATCCATGTCGTCGCTGTAGACGTTCACGGAAACGCCGCTGCCGGTGAGCATACTCATGTCCATCATGGCGGAGGAGGTGGTCACCTCGCAGGGCAAATCCGCGCAGGCTTCCTCGATCTGCCTGCCCACCGCCGCGCCGCTGGCCGCGTCGTCGCTGAGGGTGATGTAAACCGTCACGTCGTGGGATTCCCCGCTTCCCATGCTCAGCATGGAGGAGCTGCCGCCCATCATGGCGCCCACGGTTTCAATTCCGTCAATTTTCCCGATTCTGTCCAGCACCTGATCGGCAAGCGCGGTGGCCTCGGCCATGTCCGCATCCTCGGGCATGGTGAGGGAAACGTTCACGCTGGGCATATCCATGTCCGGCATGAAGATGAATCCCTTGGCAAGACTTCCCAGCGCCGTGACCACCAGAAGCGCGGCCGAAACGATCAGCACCACCGGCTTATGCCCCAGCGACCACCTGACCGCCCTGCGGTAGGCGGGAAGCAGATGCTTTTCAAGCAGTCCCGGCTTGATCTCGTGCTCCTTGCGCAGCATTCCCGACGCCATGGCGGGTACCAGGGTCAGGGAGACGATCAGGCTCGCCAGCAGGGAATAGGTCATGGTGAGCGCCAGGTCGGTAAACAGCTGCCTGGTGATGCCCGTGACAAACACGATGGGCAGGAACACGCAGACGGTGGTCAGGGTGGAGGCCGTCACCGCCCCCGCCACCTGCTTCGCGCCGGAGACGGCGGCCTGGATGACGTTGGCGCCCTTGGCCCGCAGACGGTAAATATTCTCAATGACCACCACGGAGTTATCCACCAGCATACCCACCGCCACGGCAAGGCCGGACAGGGAGATCATGTTGATGGTCACGCCGGTGAAGTACATCAGCACGATGGCAAAGATCACGCTGATGGGGATGGAGCAGAGGGTAATAAACGTGGGGCGCAGATCCCGCAGAAACAGGAACAGCACCAGAATCGCAAACACCGCGCCAAGCAGCAAGCTATTCAGGATGGTGTCAACGATCAGGTAGATATAGTCGCCCTGGCTCATCAGGGACACGAAGCTCAAGCCCGGGTATTCCTTTTCCAAAGCCCGGAAGCGCGCTTCAATGTTGTCGGTGGTCTCGGCGGTTGCGTAGGTGCTCTGCTTTTCAAAGCTCAGCACGATGCCGTCCTTGCCGTTGAGCTTGGCGTAGGTTTCGTCCCGGTTGTCGGTGAGCATGACCACCGCCACGTCCTTCAGCCGCACCGGGTCGATGCCGTCAATGCCCGGGTCGAACAGGAGAAGATTTTCCAGCGTCTTCTGGTCGGTGATCTCGTCGCCCACGGAGACCATGTATTTGACCCCGTCCTGCTCCGCGTATCCCGCGGGCATGGAGAAATTCTGGGCGGCGAGGATCTTCGATACCATCTCCATGGTGACGATGTTGTTGAGGTTAGCCTTGTTAAGCGCGTCCTCCCGGCTGCTTTCCACGGTGTCCAGGCCGCTTTCGATCTGGCTTAAGCCCTGGGAAATGGCGGCGCTGCTCACCGCCAGCTTGGCCGCGCCGGTGCTGATTTGCAGCATACCGGCGGTTTTCTGCTCATTCAGCAGCTGCTGGGCGTCCTCGATGGTAAGCATACCGTCATCCAGTTCTTTCAATGCGCTTTCCAGCTGGGCAATGCCCTCGTCCAGGGTGTCCAGCTGCGCCTTGGTCTCCGCCATGGAGGCGGCCAGACCTGCCCGGTCGGTGCCCTGAGACGCCAGCAGCGCGTCAATGCGGTCTACCGCGGTATCCGCGGCCGCGGCGGCTGCCACAGCGCTGGCCAGCTGGGTGGGCAGGGTTTCCGCCGTCACCCCGGCGGCTGCCATATCCGCTTCCAGGGCGCTTTTTTCCACCGCGACCTCCGCCGACCTCTGGGCGATGGTCAGCTGATTGTTATTGTAGGCAGCTTCCTTCTCCGCAAGTGCCGCGTTCAAAGCGGGGAGAGTTTCGTCGGCGGGATCCATGCCCGCGATTTTCTCCCGGAGCGCCTGAATCTCCGTGTCCAGGGCTTCGTTGTCCTGTTTCAGCTGGGCGAGACTGCTCTCCTTGGCGGCCAGGGCACTCTGCCGGTCGGACAGAGTCTGAAGGGTGTCCCGGTAGCTGTGGGCTTCCTGCTGGGCGGCGAGGACGTTATTTACCTGGTCGTTCAGCTCCTTCAGGGCGGTGTAGGCGACCACCAGCTGCTGCCGTCCGGTCTGCGCCTGCTCCAGCTGCTGCTGAAGCTCCTCCCGCATGGCCGTCAGCTCCGTCTTTTTCTCGGTCAGCTGCTTTTCCCCCTGAATCAGGGCGTTGACCCCGGCGCTGAGCTGGGACTGGGCGCCGTTTACTTTTTTCTGGGCGTCCTCCAATTCCTCTTTTTTCTCGTTCAGCTCGGCGGCGGCATCGTCCAGCTCGCCGTTGATGGCGGCGGCGATCCGGTCGTTCAGCTTGTCGATCCGCTTCTGATCCAGCACCACGTGCAGCTCCTGCTCAATTTCGCCGCTGGTGGTGATCCGGGCGACGCCGGGGACGCCTTCCAGCTTATTCATCAGCGTTTCGTCCAGAAATTCCGTCAGCTCCACGGTGTCCATGCCCTCCATGGATACCGCCGCCACCTCCACGGGGAGCATGGAGGGGTTGATTTTCAGCACGTAGGGCGTACCCACCGTGTCCGACCAGCCGGCGGACAGCTGGGAAATTTCCTGCTGGATATCCACGCCTACGGTGTCCATGTTGACGCCCTCGGTGAATTCCAGGACGACCATGCCCACGTTTTCGCTGGAAACTGACGTCACCTCCTGGATGTGATCCAGGGTGGACATGGCCTGCTCCATGGGCTTGGTGATTTCCTGCTCCACCTTCTCCGGGCTTGCGCCGGGGTAGCTGGTCATGATCAGCACATAGGGAAAGTCCATATTGGGAAGCAGGTCGGGGGTCATGCGGAAATAGGCCACCACGCCCAGCACCAATATGGCGATCACCGCGACGAAAACCGTCAGCGGCTTTTTGACGGAGAATTTGGACATACTGCGCTCCTAACTACCCAGGCAATGGGCACGGAAATTGATAACAGCATAGCACCGTTTGCCCCTGAATATCAACTGAAAATGTGTAAATCTTTTGTGAACGCCGGTTTTTGCAACGGGATATGTTCCCTCTTTACAGCCTTTTTGGGGTGTGGTACTATGATGGAAGCAAAATGCCCTATGGAGGGAACCGATATGAAAAAATGGCTTGCGGTGCTGATCCTTGTGTGTCTTCTCACCGGCTGCGCCGCCGGAGCGGCGGGGGGAAAGCCGGCCGTTTACGAGAGTACGTTTCTGACCCTGTTCGACACGGTCACCGTGATTCGCGGCCGGGCGGAAAGTCAGGCGGCCTTCACGGAGACTGCCCAAGGTATCCACGACACGCTGCTGCGGTATCACCAATTGTTCGATATCTACAACGATTACGAAGACATGAACAATCTGAAAACCGTCAACGATCAGGCGGGCATCGCCCCCGTGGAGGTGGACGGGGACATCATTCGGCTGCTGCGGGAATGCCGGGAATTTTACGACGCCACCGGCGGCAGGGTCAACGTCGCCATGGGCGGCGTTCTGGCGCTGTGGCACGACGCCCGGACGGCGGGTCTGGACGACCCGGCAAACGCCGCCCTTCCCGACCGTGCCGCCCTGGAAAACGCGGCGGCGCACATGGATTTTGACGCCGTCGTCATCGACGAGGACGCCTCCACCGTCTTTATTTCAGATCCGGAGACCCGGCTGGACGTGGGCGCGGTGGCCAAGGGCTGGTCTGCCCAGCGGGCGGCGGAACATGCGCCGGAGGGGCTGCTCATCAGCGTGGGCGGCAACATCTGCGCCACCGGTCCCAAGACCGAAGGGGGTGACCCCTGGGTGGTGGGCATCCAGAACCCGGACGGCGGGGATTACCTGCACACCGTCTGCGTCACCGGGGGCAGCGTGGTCACCAGCGGCGATTATCAGCGCACCTATCTGGTGGACGGGGAATATTACCACCACATCATCGACCCGGAAAACCTGATGCCGTCCCGGTACTGGCGTTCCGTCACCGTGGTGTGCGCCGATTCCGGCATTGCCGACGCCCTGTCCACGGCGCTCTTCCTGATGCCCCAGGACGAGGGACAGGCTTTGCTGACACGCTACAATGCCGAAGCCATGTGGCTGGACGCCGACGGCGGGGAATTTTTCAGCCCCGGCTTCCGGGAGCTGCTGCGGACGTAAGGGCAGTCTTCTTCCGCATATGCAAAAACTCAACCGGCACCCCTTGCCTCTCCCTGTGGGAGAGGTGGCCGAGCGCAGCGAGGACGGAGAGGGGAAAACAGGCTGCAATACCCTCTCAGTCACCTGCGGTGACAGCTCTCCCAAGGGGAGAGCCAAGGAGCTGTACTCGTATGTTGGCACAAAAATGGAGCGTAACTGCACCGATTGGCGTACCGCGCAGGCATCTCTTGCCTCTCCCTTTGGGAGAGGTGGCCGAGCGCAGCGAGGACGGAGAGGGTATACCAGGCTGCAATGCCCTCTCAGTCACCTGCGGTGACAGCTCCCCCAAAGGGGGAGCCAAGGGGGCTGTATCTGGGGACGAAAAATGGAGCGTATCGGTTACCGATACGCTCCATTCACCTTACGCCCACCCTGGGGTGATTTTTCTGCTGTGCCTTACTTCTTCAGGAACGCGTCAATGGCGTCCGCGCCCTTCTTGCCCGCGCCCATGGCCAGGATGACGGTGGCAGCGCCGGTAACGGCGTCACCGCCGGCGAACACGGCGTTGCGGGTGGTCATCTCGTTCTCGTCCACGATCAGGCAGCCCTTGCGGTTGGTGTCCAGACCGGGGGTGGTGGAGCGGATCAGGGGGTTGGGGCTGGTGCCGAGGGCCATAATAACGGTGTCCACGTCCAGCACAAACTCGCTGCCCTCAATGGCGATGGGACGGCGGCGTCCGGAAGCGTCCGGCTCGCCCAACTCCATGCGCACGCACTTGATGCCGTTCACGCGGCCATCCTCGCCGCCCAGAATCTCCACGGGGTTGCACAGGGTCTTGAATTCGATGCCCTCTTCCTTGGCGTGGTGCTGCTCTTCCAGACGGGCGGGCATTTCCGCTTCGCCCCGGCGGTAGACGATGTACACATGCTCCGCGCCCAGACGCATGGCGCACCGGGCGGCGTCCATGGCCACGTTGCCGCCGCCCACAACCGCCACAGCCTTGGACTTGATGACGGGGGTGTCGGCTTCCTCAGTGTAGGCCTTCATCAGGTTGGTACGGGTCAGATACTCGTTGGCGGACAGAACGCCCTTCAGGGATTCGCCGGGGATGTTCATGAACATGGGCAGACCCGCGCCGGAGCCGACGAACACGGCCTTGTAGCCCATCTCGAACAGCTCGTCAATGGTCAGCACCCGGCCGATGACCATGTTGGTCATAACTTCGACACCCTGGGCTTCCAGCTTCTTGACCTCGTTGGCCACGATGGCCTTGGGCAGACGGAACTCGGGGATGCCGTAAACCAGCACGCCGCCGGCGGTGTGCAGCGCTTCAAACACAGAAACCTGATAGCCCTTCTTGGCAAGGTCGCTGGCGCAGGTCAGACCGGCAGGGCCGGAACCCACCACGGCGACCTTGATGCCGTTGGAAGCGGCCTTCTCGGGCATGGCGTTGACGTTCTCCCGGTACCAGTCGGCGACAAACCGCTCAAGGCGGCCGATGGCGACGCTCTCGCCCTTGATGCCCCGGACACACTTGCTCTCGCACTGGCTCTCCTGGGGGCAGACACGGCCGGACAGGGCGGGCAGGGCGTTGGTGGATGTAATGACCTCATAAGCGGCCTTGAAGTCGCCCTCCCGCACCTTGGTGATGAACTCGGGGATGCGGACGTTGACGGGGCAGCCCTCCACGCACTTGGGGTTCTTGCAGTTCAGGCAGCGGCCTGCCTCTTCCATCGCCATCTCAGCGGTATAGCCCAGGGTAACCTCCTTGAAGTTATGGGCGCGGACCTGAGGATCCTGCTCAGGCATAGGGGTCTTGGTAAGGGTCATGTTAGCCATTTTGCATTACCTCCTTATTTGATCAGGGCCTTGCCCATGGACTCGATGCGGCAGACGTGGTTCTCCTTGACCTCGGCCTCCCGGTCGCGGTAGGTGGCGTTGCGGCTGGTCAGCTCGGCGAAATCCACCTGATGGCCGTCGAACTCGGGGCCGTCCACGCAGGCGAACTTGGTCTCGCCGCCCACGGTAACGCGGCAGCCGCCGCACATGCCGGTGCCGTCCACCATGATGGGGTTCAGGGAAACCATGGTATGGACGCCGAAGGGCTGGGTGGTCTTGCAGACGAACTTCATCATGGGCACGGGGCCGATGGCCAGCACCTCGTCGAAGGTCTCACCGGCCTCCAGCATTTCCTGCAGGGGCTGGGTGACCAGGCCGTGGCGGCCATAGGTTCCGTCGTCGGTCATGAGAATCAGCCGGTCGGCAACCGCCTTGAACTCGTCCTCCAGGATGACGATGTCCTTGCTGCGGAAACCGACAATCACGGTCACGTCCGCGCCGGCTTCCTTGAACGCCTTGGCAGAGGGCAGCGCAATGGCGCAGCCCACGCCGCCGCCCACCACGCAGACCTTCTTCTTGCCCTCCACGGGGGTGGGCTTGCCCAGAGGGCCAACAAAGTCGTGGATGTAGTCGCCTTCCTCCAGCGCGCCCAGGGCGTTGGTGGAGAAGCCGACCTTCTGGAAGATAATGGTAACGGTACCTTTCTCCCGATCATAACCGGCGATGGTCAGGGGAACGCGCTCTCCCATCTCGTCGATGCGGAAAATGATGAACTGACCGGCCTTTGCCTTACGGGCGACAAAGGGCGCCTCGATCTCCATCAGGGTGACGGAGGCGTTCAGCTCCTGCTTGCGAACGATTTTATACATGTTCTAATCCGTCCTTTTCAGATTTTTCAGGGGATAGAGTCACACACACCTATCGAATTCATTATAAAGCGTTCGGGGTATTTTGTCAAATGAGAATGTTCCTTTTTTGTGGAAAATGCTTACAAAACCCGAAACATGTCCCTTAGCCCGCCAGCGCGAAGTAAACCAGCACCACCACGCCCAGGATGATGCGGTAAACGCCGAAGGCGGAGAAGGAGTGCCTGCGCACGTATTCCATCAGTCCCCGGATGACAAGCAGGCTCACCAGGAACGACACCACGCACCCCACGATCAGCACGCCGATCTCGGTGCCGGTGGCGGAAACGCCGCTGAGCAGAAATTTCAGCCCCTTGATGGCGGACGCCCCCAGCATGGTGGGAATGGCCATGAAGAAGGAGAACTCCGCGCCGGCGCTGCGTCCCACGCCGATGAGAATCGCACCCAGAATGGTAGAGCCGGAGCGGGAGGTGCCGGGAATCAGGCTCAGGCACTGGAAGCAGCCGATGAGCAGGGCGGTCTTATAGTCGATGGCATACACGTCCTCCACCGTCTTGCCGCCCACGCGGCGGGCGTTGCGCCGCTCCACCAGAATGAAGGCCACGCCGTAGACGATCAGCGCAATGGCAACCACGGTGGCGTTATGGAAATGGGCTTCCATCCAGTCGTCAAACAGCACGCCCACGATGCCCGAGGGGATGATGGCGGCGACGACCTTGAACCACAGCTGCCAGGTCTGCTTCTTTTCTCCCTCCGACTTTTGGGGGGAGAAGGGGTTGAGCTTATGGAAGAACAGGACGATCACGGCCAGAATCGCCCCCAGCTGGATGACCACGTCGAACATGCTCCGGAATGCGTCGGAAACGTTCAGGGTGATAAATTCGTTCAGTAAAATCAGATGTCCCGTGGAGGAAATGGGCAGCCACTCCGTGACACCCTCCACAATGCCGAAAAGCACGGCTTTTAACAGTTCCATCAAATCAGTCTCCTTCTTTCAGCTTGGGGGAAACGTTGGCAGTCCCCCAGTTTTCCTCCCCTATCATACCCGCAAAGCGCCGGATTTTCAAGTGCAACCTGTCCGTTCATAAATTGGGGTGGAAGTCTTTACAATTTGTTCACTAGAAAACGGAAATTCTCGCTATAATAGTGGGAAAGGGAAATTATAGAGAAATTGGATTGGGAGGAAGATAATCATGGCTGTTTCCGTTTTGATCGTAGAGGACGACCGCAATATTGCGGAGCTGCTGCAAATGTATCTGGAGAAGGAGGGCTACGCCGTCACCGTGGCGGCGGACGGCGGGCAGGGTCTTGCCAAATTCCGGGCCATCAAGCCCGATCTGGTGCTGCTGGACGTGATGATGCCCGTGATGGACGGCTGGTCGGTGTGCAAGGCCATCCGTGCCGAGGCCCAGACCCCCATCATCATGCTCACCGCCAAGGGCGATACCGAGTCCAAGGTCATGGGCTTGAAAACCGGCGCCGACGACTATGTCACCAAGCCCTTTGAAATGAAGGAGGTTCTTGCCCGAATCGAGGCGGTTCTGCGGCGCACCTCCGGCGTGGCCGCGGAGAAGAAGGCGCGGCGGCTTGTGTTCGACAAGCTCATCATCGACATGGACGCCTTTGAGCTGACCGTGGACGGCAAGAAGGTGGATACGCCCCCCAAGGAGATGGAGCTATTATACTACCTTGCTTCCTCTCCCAACCGGGTCTACACCCGCAACCAGCTGCTGGATGAGGTGTGGGGCTTCGACTATTTCGGCGACTCCCGCACCGTGGACGTCCACGTGAAGCGCCTTCGCGAGAAGCTGGAGGGCGTCAGCGACCAGTGGAGCCTGAAAACCGTCTGGGGCGTCGGGTATAAATTCGAGGTGCTGTAAGCATGAAAAGTAGCTTCGGCCGCAGCTTTTTCACCGCCGCGGCGATCCTGCTGGTGGCCATGACCATTCTGGGCGCGTCCTTTCAGATAAAGGTCAACCGGTTCCTCACGGACACCACCCTCTCCGGGTTGCAGCAGAACGCGGACACCATCTCGGAGCTGGCCGCCGCCTACTTTAACAGCGGCGGGCTGTCCAACCGGACGTTTCAGCTGAACCTGACCGTGGCGTCCCAGGTGTCCGGGGCTGACGCGGTGGTCTGCGACAGCGAGGGGAACGTGGTGCTTTGCTCCGACACTCCCTCCGGCTGTGAGCATCAGGGCTTGCAGCTGAATCAGGCCTACCTGCAAAAGGTTGTCCGGAACGGCGGCGACACCGCCACCGGCGTCATCAACGGCCTGTACACCGACCGCCGCTACATGGTGTCCCGCCCGATTCTGGTGGACGGCAATGCCAAGGGCATCGTGCTGGTGTCCACCCCAGCCAATGACATCACCCAGATCATGAACAAGATCTCCAACATTTTCCTCACCGCGGCGCTGTTCGTGGTGCTGATCTCCGTGCTGGCGGTCACCGCCTTTGCCCGGCGGGAGAGCCGGCCGCTGAAGGAGCTGGCAAAAGCCGCCAACGCCTTCGGCCATGGCGACCTGGAAGCCCGGGTTCGTCTGGAGGACGACTGCTCCGAGGAAATGGAGGAGGTGGCGGTGGCCTTCAACAATATGGCGGTCTCCCTGCAAAAGAGCGAGTACCGGCGGCAGGAGTTCGTCGCCAATGTCTCCCACGAGCTGAAAACCCCCATGACCACCATTTCCGGCTATGTGGACGGCATTCTGGACGGCACCATCCCGGAGGACAAGCGGGAGCACTACCTGCACATCGTCTCCGACGAGACCAAGCGCTTAAGCCGCCTCGTGCGCAGTATGCTGGACATCTCCCAGCTGCAAAAGGAGGGCGGTATTCCCGAGGAAAAGAAGATGCACTTTGACCTGGAGGAATGCGCCGGGCAGGTGCTGATCACCTTCGAAAAGAAGATCAACGACAAGCACCTGAACGTCAACGTGGATATGCCGGAGCATCCGGTGTACACCATGGCGAATCCGGACTACATCACCCAGGTCATCTACAATCTCATCGACAACGCCGTAAAGTTCTGTCCCGACGGGGGCAATCTGGGGCTGCGCATCAAAGAGGGCGGCAGCAAGGCCTACGTTTCCGTCTCCAACGACGGCGAGACCATCCCCCCGGACGAGCTGCCCCTGGTATTCGACCGGTTCCACAAGCTGGACAAATCCCGCTCCCAGAACCGGGACGGCTGGGGGCTGGGTCTGTACATTGTCAAAACCATCGTGTGCAGCCACGGCGAGGATATCTCCGTCAGCTCCAAGGACGGGAAAACCGAATTTACCTTCACCATGCCGCTGGTGAACTGACCTTTTCGAGGTAACCATATGGACGAACGTAAAAAATACAACCATCCCTGGGATGACAGCATGTACGGCACAGGCCGTACCGAGCCGCCGAAAAACCATGGCGGCACCGTGGCGCTGCTGCTGATCCTGATCATCTTTCTTTGCGGCATCATCACGGTTCTGGGCATTCTCAACGTGCGGCTGTTCCAAAAGCTGAACACCCGGAGAGAAAGCGAGCAGTCCATTTCCTTTGCCACCGGCGCGGCGGCACTGCCTACGGAAGCCGCCACATTTCCCACGGAATCCGTTGACGCCGCCCTTGGGGAGGACAGCCCCACCATCGACTTGCAGAAATGCCCCCAGGGCGTGGATAACGTTCCTGCCGAGGGTGCGCTGTCCCTCCAGGAGATCTACAGCCGGAACATCGACTCCGTGGTATCCATCACCAGCGCCGGTCAGAGCGCCACCTCCACCGGCACCGGCGTGATTCTGACCGAGGACGGGTACATCGTGACCAACTGCCATGTGGTGGAAAACGGCATTTCCGTCACGGCGCAGCTGACCGACGGGCGGACGCTGCCCGCCATGCTGGTGGGCGCAGATTCCGTGTCCGACCTCGCGGTACTCCATGTGGACGCGACGGGTCTGACCCCGGCGCAGTTCGGAGATTCCGGCAGCCTGCGGGTGGGGGACACCGTGGTCGCCATCGGCGACCCCCTGGGCGTCAAGTTCCGGGGTACCTACACGGACGGCATCATCTCCGGCATCGGCCGGGACATGGATATGGGCGGGCGCACCATGACCCTGATCCAGACCAACGCCGCCCTGAATTCCGGCAACTCCGGCGGCCCGCTCATTAACTGCTACGGCCAGGTCATCGGCATCAACACCATGAAGATCGGCGCCTTCACCGACTCCGCCGGTGTGGAGGGCTTAGGCTTCGCCATTCCCAGCTCCACCGTGAAGGAGGTGGCCGAGCAGCTGATCTCTCAGGGCTACGTCTCCGGCAGGCCGACCCTGGGGCTGGAAGGAGAACCCCTGTCCTCCTTCGACCAGTATTATTACCGGCTTCCTGCCGGCCTGTATATCACCGGCGTTGACCGCGCCAGCGACGCCGCCGCCAAGGGCATCGAGGAGGGCGACATCCTCATCAGCATCAACGGAACCAACGTGACAACTATGGACGCCCTGAACGGCGCGGTCTACAATCTGGACATTGGCGATACGGTGGAGGCTGTGGTTTACCGCAGCGGCAAGCAGTACCGGGTCTCCCTCACCGTCACGGAGGACAAAGGATAAAACGTATTCCCTGCCGGCTTCCTCACGGGAACGTCGGCAGGATTTATTTGGAGGAAAGAATATGGAACCAATTTTTCAGCAGGACTTTCAGGTTCAGGACATGTGCGTCGACCGCTACGGACGCCTGAAACCGTCCACCCTTTTGTATTTCGCCCAGGAGATCGCGGGGCGGCACTGCGACGAGCTTGCGGACACCCTGGAAAGCCACCGGCTGTTCTGGGCGGTCACCCGGCACCGGGTGCAGATCAACCGGCTCCCGGAACGGGGCGAGACCGTCCGCATTGAGACCTGGCCGCTGCCCACCACCCGGGTCGCCTATCCCCGCTCCATGGTGATCTACGATCAGGCGGGCAACGAATGCTCCCGCTCCATCAGTCTGTGGGTCTTGATGGATCGGGATACCCGAAACATGATTCTTCCCGGAAAGAGCGGCATTGTGGTTTCCGGCACCCTCCGGGGAACGGAGCTGGCGCTTCCCGGCGGTCTGGTTCCCAAGGTCATGGACAACAGCCGCCGCCGGGATGTGTGCTTTACCGACCTCGACCGTAACGGCCATATGAACAATACCCGCTACATGGACTGGATCGACGACCTTCTGCCCAGCGATTTTCACCGGGAGCATCCTGTGAAAGAGTTCACCGTCTGCTACCACAGCGAAGCACGGGAGGGGCAGAACCTTGATCTCCATTGGGACTTTGTGGCAGACGATTGCCTACGGGTTGACGCCTACCGCAAAAGCGAAGGCAAGGACGAGCTGGTATTTTCCTCCAGGGTTCTGTTCGACTGACCCCTCGGAAAATTCCAAATCCAGTGTTATGTAAATTTGAGATATCTCCACAGTTTTGTGCAAAGCTGTGGAGATATTTTGATACGCCCCCATTCTCCCCTTATTTTTCAAGCATTTTCCCGGCAAAGCCTGTGGAGAAAGCTGTGGAGAATGTGGATAACTTGTTTTATGTAAACATTACAAGTTGTTACAGAATATATTATGTTAACTCGTTTTTCGACAAGACCCGTCACGCGCAGTAAATGGGTGGGTCGCATCAGACGGTTAACCGGCACAGTGGGATAGTGAACCGCACCCCTTGCCTCTCCCTTTGGGAGAGGTGGCCGAGCGAAGCGAGGACGGAGAGGGGAAACCGGCGTGTAATACCCTCTCAGTCACCTTCGGTGACAGCTCTCCCAGAGGGAGAGCCAAGGGGCTGTACCGATTCAAAACAGCGGTATCCGTGGGAAAACGGATACCGCTGTGACAGACGAAAGCGGCGCAGCTTACGCTGCGCCGCTTATCACGATTGGAGAATTTCGCCGCTGATTACAGCTTGGGGCCAGCCTCGACCAGAGCCTTGCCGGCGTCGTTGCCCTCGTACTTGACGAAGTTCTTGACGAACCGACCGGCCAGATCCTTGGCCTTGGTCTCCCAGTCTTCCACGTTGGCGTAGGTGTCCCGGGGATCCAGGATGGCGGGGTTCACGCCGGGCAGAGCGGTGGGGACCTCCAGGTCGAACATGGGGATCTTCTTGGTCTCGGCCTTCAGGATGTCGCCGCTCAGGATGGCGTCGATGATGCCGCGGGTATCCTTGATGGTGATACGCTTGCCGGTGCCGTTCCAGCCGGTGTTGACCAGGTAAGCCTTGGCGCCGGAAACCTGCATCTTCTTGACCAGCTCCTCAGCATACTTGGTGGGATGCAGCTCCAGGAAGGCCTGGCCGAAGCAGGCGGAGAAGGTGGGGGTGGGCTCGGTGATGCCCCGCTCGGTGCCGGCCAGCTTTGCGGTGAAGCCGGACAGGAAGTAGTACTGGGTCTGCTCGGGGGTCAGGATGGACACGGGAGGCAGAACGCCGAAGGCGTCGGCGGACAGGAAGATCACGTTCTTGGCAGCGGGAGCCGCGGAAACGGGACGGACGATCTTCTCGATGTGGTCAATGGGGTAGGACACACGGGTGTTCTCGGTGACGGACTTGTCGGCGAAGTCGATCTTGCCGTTACCGTCCACGGTGACGTTCTCCAGCAGAGCGTCCCGGCGGATGGCGTTGTAGATGTCAGGCTCGGAGTCCTTGTCCAGGTTGATGACCTTGGCGTAGCAGCCGCCCTCGAAGTTGAACACGCCGTTGTCGTCCCAGCCGTGCTCGTCGTCGCCGATCAGCAGACGCTTGGGGTCGGTGGACAGGGTGGTCTTGCCGGTGCCGGACAGGCCGAAGAAGATGGCGGTGTTCTCGCCGTTCATGTCGGTGTTGGCGGAGCAGTGCATGGAAGCGATGCCCTTCAGCGGCAGGTAGTAGTTCATCATGGAGAACATACCCTTCTTCATCTCGCCGCCGTACCAGGTGTTGATGATGACCTGCTCACGGGAGGTGATGTTGAAGACCACGCAGGTCTCGGAGTTCAGACCCAGCTCCTTGTAGTTCTCGACCTTCGCCTTGGAAGCGTTGTAGACGATGAAGTCGGGCTTGAAGTTCTTCAGCTCCTCCTCGGAGGGACGGATGAACATGTTGGTGACGAAGTGTGCCTGCCATGCCACTTCCATGATGAAGCGGACGGCCATACGGGTGTCGGGGTTCGCGCCGCAGAAAGCGTCAACCACGTACAGCTTCTTGTTGCACAGCTCCTTGACGGCCAGCTCCTTGACGGTCGCCCAGGTGGACTCGCTCATGGGATGGTTGTCGTTCTTGTAGCCGTCGCTGGTCCACCACACGGTGTCCTTGGAGTTGGCGTCCATAACGATGTACTTGTCTTTGGGGGAGCGGCCGGTGTACACGCCGGTCATGACGTTGACAGCGCCCAGCTCGGTGAGCTGACCCTTTTCGTAGCCGGTGAGGGTGGGATCCATCTCGGCGTCGAACAGCGCCTCATAAGAGGGGTTGTGGACGATCTCGGTGGTACCGGAGATACCATAATGCTTCAAGTCGATTGCCATAATACAGTAACCTCTTTCATTATAATATAGATATGGAGGTCACGCCAAGCCCTTTTTTCTGTTCTGGCTTGATTCCCCATATTTTTCGATTGTATCATACACTATCGATATAAAAAAATCAATATAAAATGTGTGAATTTTTTACTTCCGCCGGGGCAGGCGCTTCAAAAGCTGTTCGCCCCAGGTGAACACAATGGCCGCAATCAGCGACAGCCCCGCCACCGCAAAGGGCTGAATCCAGGCCTCGGCGTTTTCCGGAAAAACGGTCAGCATCGCAGGGCGGCAGAATCTGGTGTAGACGGAGAGAATCTGCATGTGCAGGATATAGACGTAGGTCGACCACGCGCCGAATTTCCCCACGCAGGCGGCAAGAACCCCCCGCTCCTTTGTGACCGTGGGATGACAGGTCATAAACAATAGCAGTGCCGGTATTTCCAGCAGCGCCCCCATTGTCGCCTGCCCCATGCCTATGGTAAAACACTGCGCAATTCCAAGGGTACAGCCCGTCAACGCAAGTGCCAGTAGCTTGCCGGAAGAAAGTCGGAAATTTGCAAGAATCCTCTCCCGATGCTCCCTCAGGAAAAGACCCAGCGTGAACATGGGAATGCCAAGGAAAAAGCCGTTTCCGGCAATGGGTATGTCAGTTCCCGCAGCGGGCGCAAGACATCCCAGAGCAAGAAAGACCGTAAACAGGCTGAATGCAGCGCCGTACAGCGGTCGGTAATTTACCGGCTCATCGCCGAAGAAGCGGACGTAAAGGTACACAATAAGATAACAGACGCACGCGGACGTAAGATACCAGAGCTGTCCGTTCCGGGGATCCCGATGCATCACCAGCCAGTTCATGATCTCTTCGGGTTCGGGGAAATAGGTTATCAGGAATGCTACGGAGCTGCCGCCGCAAATCTCTGTGGTGACGATTCCCAGTCCTACGGAAAACAGGATCGCCACCAGATACAGCCGCAGAAGGTGCTTCAAGCGGCGGGCAAGGGTTTTCTGATCCGCGCCGAAATTAAAATACCCGGTAATGGCAAAGAACAATGCCACCGCGTCGTTGGCAAGCAGTTGCAACAGGCTCTGCGTCTTTCCCGGAACGGAAACATGCAGGAACAGCACAACAATGGAGGCCACCATCTTGAAGCATTCCATGGACTGATTTCTGACCTGGGTACTCGGGGGGGGGGGCAATACGTCTGGTCGTCATATCGGTTCTCTCCTTTTTGCTTTTTTCAACAGTCTAGCATACTTCCGCCAAAAACGCAACTGCGGTCGGCAATTTACGGCGCCGCCCACCGCCCCCATTCCCTAATCTTCGGCAAAGAAACGATATAAATATACCGAAAAAGCAAAAAAATGTATTTACAACCTTTCCCCCTTGTGCTAGTATATATCTTGGTGGGAGTTGGGACTTCCCCCGTTTCCCCTTCGTGTTTTTAACCATGATCCGCTTCCCGGCTCTTGGTCTAAAAATATACGGGCAAATCGGCACCCCCGATGCGTCCACTTAAATTCCATCTACGGAGGTTACATACAAATGGCTCAAAAAGTTCAGTTTGTGGAGACCGTGCTGCGTGACGCAAATCAGTCTCTCATCGCAACCCGCCTGCCTTACGACAAGTTTGCTCCCATGTTGGAGACCATCGATAAGACCGGCTACTACGCAGTTGAGTGCTGGGGCGGCGCTACCTTTGACGTCTGCCTGCGCTACCTGAACGAGGATCCCTGGGAGCGTCTGCGCAAGATCCGCGCCGCCGTGCCCAACACCAAGCTGCAGATGCTGCTGCGCGGTCAGAACGTTCTGGGTTACTCCCACTACCCCGATGATTTTGTCAAGCTTTTCGTGCAGAAGTCTGTGGAAAACGGCATTGACATCATCCGCATCTTCGACGCCCTCAACGATACGAACAACCTGAAGGTCGCCATGGAAGCCACCGTGAAGGCCGGCGCCATCGCCTCCGGCACCCTGTCCTACACCACCTCTCCCGTCCACACCCAGAAGAAGTACGTGGAAATGGTGAAGGAGCTGAAGGAAATGGGCGCCTCCACCATCTGCATCAAGGATATGGCCGGTATCATGGGTCCCAAGGAAGCTTACGATCTGGTTTCCGCCATCAAGGACGCCGCTCCCGAGCTGCCCATCGACCTGCATACCCACTCCACCACCGGTCTTGCCTTCATGACCTACCTGAAGGCCGTGGAAGCCGGCGTGGACATTATCGACACCGCCATTTCTCCCTTCTCCGGCGGCACCTCCCAGCCCGCCACCGAGACCCTGGCCTACGCCCTGCGTCAGCTGGGCTACGAGGTCAATCTGGACGACAAGTGCACCAAGAAGATGGCCGACTACTTCAAGGTCGTCCGTGACGACTACATCAAGGACGGCACTCTGATGCCTAAGTCCATGGCCACCGACACCCAGTGCCTGACCTATCAGATTCCCGGCGGCATGCTCAGCAATCTGCTCAGCCAGCTGAAGCAGGTCAACGCCCTCGACCGCTTCGACGAGGTTCTGGTGGAGACGCCCAAGGTTCGTAAGGACATGGGTTATCCCCCGCTGGTCACCCCCACCTCTCAGATGGTCGGCGTGCAGGCCGTGCGCAACGTGCTGGACGGCCAGCGCTACAAGTCCGTCTCCAAGGAAATCAAGGCTTACTGCCGCGGTGAGTACGGCCACACCCCCGCGCCCATCGACCCCGAAATCCAGAAGATGATCCTGGGCGACGAGCAGCCTCTGACCGTCCGCTACGCCGACACCCTGGAGCCCGTCGTGGACAAGACCCGGGAGAAGCTGGGCGATCTGGCCCGCTCCGACGAGGACGTGCTGAGCTACATTGCCTTCCCCAACCTGGCCGAGAAGTTCTTCGAGGAGCGCAAGGCCAAGGAAGAGAACGTTGCTACCTACTCCATCGTGGAGTGCTAAGGAGGTACCGTTATGGTGTTATCTTCCACTTTGACGGATATCGGCTTTGTTGACGCCGCCGTCGTCGCGCTGCTGGGCTACGCCGTGGTATTCTTCGGCCTGGTTCTGCTGATGTGCGTCGTCATCATCATGGGCAAGATCTTCATTGCCAAGGAGAAGAAGGTTGCCGCCCACTCTGACGCCGCCAAGGCCGCCATTGCCGCCGTCCCCGAGGCTCCCGCCGCCGACGCCCCCGCCGCTCCCGGCACCGCCGGCAAGCTGAAGCTCTACGATGTCGAGCCGAAAACCGCCGCTATGCTTATGGCCATCGTGGCCGACAAGATGGGCAAGCCCCTGAACGAGCTGCGCTTCATTTCCATTAAGGAGGTCAAATAATCATGAAATACAAAGTGACTCTGAACGGCCGCACCTATGAGGTGGAGGTCGAAGCCGGCAAGGCCATGCTGCTGGACGAGTACGAGGCCATTGTCCCCGCTGCCGCCCCTGTCGCTGCTCCCGCCGCCGCCCCTGCCCCCGTGGCCGCTCCCGCGGCTGCTCCCGCCCCCGCCGCTGCCACTCCCGTGGCCGGTGACGCCGTCACCGCTCCCATGCCCGGCAACATCCTGAAGGTGAACGTCACCCCAGGCCAGGCCGTGAAGGAGGGCGACGTTCTGGTGGTTCTGGAAGCCATGAAGATGGAGAACGAAATTCTGGCGCCCAAGGCCTGCACCGTGAAGCAGGTTCTGGTTTCCAAGGGCTCCACTGTTGACACCGGCGCTACTCTGGTCGTCCTCGGCTAAGGAGGATACACCATGAGCATCAATGTTGGTGAAGTCCTGTTAAATCTATGGCAGAAGTCCGGCTTCAACGCCATTTTCGTCGGCTTTGCCGACGGCGGCTGGCAGAATCTGGTGATGCTGATCATCGCCTGTGTACTGCTGTACCTGGGCATCGTCAAGAAATTCGAGCCGCTGCTGCTGGTGGGCATTGCCTTCGGCTGCCTGCTGTCCAACCTGCCCCTGGGCGGTCTTTACCACCAGGAGCTGTGGGACAACTTCATGAATCCCGCAAGTGACCTGTATCACAGCTACGGCGCCATCATGCGGGAAGGCGGTCTGCTGGATATCTTCTATATCGGCGTCAAGACCTCCCTGTACCCCTGCCTGATCTTCATGGGCGTGGGCGCCATGACCGACTTTGGCCCCCTGCTTAGCAATCCCAAGAGCCTGCTGCTGGGCGCTGCCGCACAGCTGGGCGTGTTCGTTGCCTTCCTGGGCGGCGTGCTGCTGGGCTTTACCGGCCCCCAGTCCGCTTCCATCGGCATCATCGGCGGCGCGGACGGCCCCACCGCCATCTTCCTGACCACCCGCCTGGCTCCCGAGCTGCTGGGCGCCATCGCCGTGGCCGCTTACTCCTACATGGCGCTGATCCCGCTGATTCAGCCCCCCATCATGAACCTGCTGACCTCCCCCGAGGATCGCAAGATCAAGATGGTGCAGACCCGTACCGTGTCCAAGGCCGAGAAGATCATCTTCCCCATCGTGGTGGTGATCTTCGTGGCGCTGCTGCTGCCTGACACCGCGCCTCTGATCGGCTGCCTGATGCTGGGCAACCTGTTCAAGGAGACCGGCGCCACCGACCGTCTCAGCGACACCGCGCAGAACGCCCTGATGAACATCGTCACCATTCTGCTGTCCACCGCCGTGGGCGCCACCATGGTCGGCTCCACCTTCCTGACTGCCAGCACCCTGAAGATCGTGGTTCTGGGCGTCGTGGCCTTCGGCATTTCCACCGCCGGCGGTCTGTGGGGCGGCAACGTGATGTGCAAGCTCACCGGCCGGAAGGTCAACCCCCTGATCGGCTCCGCCGGCGTGTCCGCCGTTCCCATGGCTGCCCGTGTGTCCAACACCGTCGGCCAGAAGAACAACCCCTCCAACTTCCTGCTGATGCACGCCATGGGCCCCAACGTGGCCGGCGTTATCGGCTCCGCCATCGCGGCCGGCTTCCTGCTGTCCGTGTTCGGCTAATCCCATATGGTTCGCAACCGTGCCGGAGTAAATCTCCGGCACGGTTTTCTGTCCGGTTTCTTTTCTGATACTATTTTTTAATAAAACGGTTAAAAACCGTTTTATCTGGCTACTGTTTCAGCAGCCAGCGGCGTAGCCGAAAAAAACGTAAGTCCATACATTTCTCGCCGCTACCGGCGGCCTGCGAAGGATTCGCAGGATAAAATGGTGTTAACCATTTTATCGAGAAATAGTATGACCGGCAGTCGTCCCGGTGTATGGTGTAGCCTTGAAGTTACGAATTTCCACGCCTCGGAGTCAGAAGGAAAACGCAGCGGCGGAAAAGCTCTTGCGATTCTCGGGAGAACCGACTATAATAACCCTATTCAGGCACACTTTTGCCGCTGGAAAGGATGGCGCGTCATGTTAAAGCGTTTTCTGTGTTCTTATTTTGCATTGTGCGTAATTCCCTTCCTGCTGCTTGGCGTGCTGGTTGCAAACATTTCTCGGGAAACCATTCAGAAGGAGCTTCTGAACGCGGCAGAGATTTCCATGGATGAAAGCTACCGCAGCATTACAAACCTAATCGACAACACCCGGGATCTGGCTCTGGCAGTTGCGAACAGCCAGACGATGCAGACAGATTTACAAGCGCTGCATGCAGGTCAGGATATCCTGGAGCATATGCAAAACGCGGCCGGATGGATAGAGGACAATCCCATCTACAGTAAGAACAATGAGAAAATCTGTCTTTTCCTTTCCTCAGGAAATCTGGAGCTTCCGAAAATGAGCAGCGCTATGATCCGGTTTGTACCCATGGATTTTGCGGAATCGTGGTACACAGAAGCTCTGGAAAAGCCCAATACCTTCCATTGGAGTCTGTACACAACCGCGGATTCTATTATGCTTCGCCAGTCCAAGTGCATTTACAGCACCCAGGATTGGGAAACCATATTAGGTGTCGTCACCGTGGACATCAATCTGGAGCGCCTGCGGAGCATTGCATTGGTGGCAAATAATACCGGCAACCGCCTGTATCTGGTAGACGAAACCGGCGTGATTGCCTATCCCTACTACAACTACGACAAAATTCCCCAGGAGATTCTCACCAGTCGAACCAGCGGTGTAATCGAGAGTGAAAACGCGCTGATGCTGGTACGCTGTGTCCCCACTACCGGCTGGAATCTGATCAAAGTGATCTCCATGGCGGAGATCACGCAAAAAACCAACCGAATCAAGCTGACAATTCTGTCCCTGGCCGCTGTATTTTCTGCTTTCTCTCTGGCAGCGGCGCTTTACTTCACCATGCAGATCTCCCAGCCGATTCAGTTCTTGGCATCCCGGATGAAAAAGATTCAGGCCGGCAGTCTGGATAAAATCGAAAAAGGCCGCACCCGGGGAGAAATCGCCGACCTGTATGACAGCTATAACTACATGGTTCAGCGTCTGGAGACCCAAATTGAGCAGACCTATGTGGCGAAGATTCATGCCAAGGACGCGGAACTGCGGGCACTGCAGGCGCAAATCAATCCTCACTTTCTATACAATACCTTGGATTCCATCAACTGGCTGGCTCTGCGCTATAAGGCCTATGATATCAGCAAAGTGGTGCTGGCACTGTCGGACATGCTGCGCCTGAGCCTGAACAAGGGGTTAAACACACTGACGGTGCAGGAAGAGCTGCGCCAGGTGGATAGCTACATTACTCTGCAAAAGGTTCGCTTCTCCGACATTTTTTCCGTGGAATATAACATTGACCCGAAGATTGAAAAGTGCCGGATCCTGAAAATGCTGCTCCAGCCCATTGTGGAAAACGCCATCATCCACGGATTCGACGGAATGGAATCCGGCGGAATGATTTTTATTGAGGGTCGGGCGGTTCCGGAGGGAATTCTTTTCTCCGTCCGCAACAATGGCGCGCTGATCGACCTGGGCAAAATGCGCCGCCGTCTGGACGGCGAAGACGAAGAGGAAAATACACGCCGCGGCTACGGCATTCGCAACGTAAATGAGCGAATCAAGGCTTTCTACGGAGCGCACTACGGGATTCGGTATTCTATCCATGGTCAGTATACCGTGGCAACTTTTCTGATTCCTGATAAAGGAGGAACGGACGAATGATGACAGTAATGATCGTAGACGACGAGCGTATCGCCAGAGAAGGCCTCCGGGATTTGGTTGACTGGTCCGCTCTCGGCCTTCAGGTCAGCTTCTGCGCATCGAATGGCAGGCAAGCATTGCAATGGTTGGGTGAGCATCGGGTGGATATTGTCATCACGGACATCAAAATGCCCCAGATGGATGGCCTTGAGCTGCTCCGGAATATGTCCGAGCGGGGATTTCACACCACCACAATCATCCTCAGTGGATTCAATGATTTCAAATATGCCCAAAAAGCCATTCAGTATGGTGTGCTGCACTATCTGCTGAAGCCGGTTCATATGGACGAATTGCAGGAGGTCTTGCAGCGCGCAGTCGAAGAACGGCAAAAGGGCAGGACGGTATTCCACATTGACCCGGAACAATCCGCCCGTTTCCAGGCGCAAACCCGGAGCCGTGCGGACGAGATCTCCGAGGCCATCTGCACGGCAGTTTGTTCCGGTGAACAGGCCTGTGCAGAGCACCTTTGTGCCGATCTGCGGAAGCTGTTCGAGCAGGAAAACTACCCTGTAGACGTGTTTAAAAAATATGCCTTCAGCTGCATCTATCATCTGGTGCGCGGCGTCAGCAACTTTACCGGAACCGAGGTATCCTATCTGGAGAATGTGGAGCGCCTGGCCATACTTTCCGTCGCCGGAAACTTCTCGGAGGTGACCGATCAGCTAGTGCAATGCGTGGCGGATCTGTGCGCTTATCTGACGGCTTTGAAAAAGAGTCAGAGTAACCGGATAATCGACGAATTACTGTATATTTTGCAGCATCGCTACGCGGACAGCAGTCTGAGCCTGCAAACGGTAGCCGATCAGCTGGGGCTGACGCCCAACTATTTAAGCAGCCTGTTTAAGCGGCAAATGGGGGAGAATTTCTCTGATTATCTGGAAAAGCTCCGCATTGAGAAAGCCTGCCAACTGCTGCGGGATGTGCAGTACAAGGTTTATCAGGTTGCCGATGCCGTGGGATATACTGATCCACGGCATTTTGCCAAGGTATTCAAGGCCGCAACAGGTAAGACGCCCTTGGCGTACCGTAACACAGCACGATAGGAAGCAGTGAACGCAGTATCATTTACCGCAAAGGGCTGCTGCGAAATATGGTCCCGTGGGGACGGTATTTCGCAGCAGCCCTTTTATTGCGTTTTCTTCTTTTCAAAACGCAATTGTAGAAATTCACACAAAATCATAGAAACACAGCATTTAATTTGTAAAATATTTCTCCTATAATACAGGCAGCAGAAGGTTCTACCGGCGAGGGGGACTTCTGATTATCATATGAGCTTTCCACCCTGCGGGCAGAGAACGCTCCATATGAAAACATTTAAAGAGGAGGCATTTTCCCATGAAAAAACAGATCAGCATTTTTCTCGTACTGGCCATGTGTTTCGCTCTGCTTGCCGGATGCGGCAGCAATACCGCACCTGAAACAACCGCCGCAGTCGGTTCCACGCCAGCAATCGAAGCCGCAACCGCAGAACCCATCCGCATCGGCCTGTCCACCCCCATTACCGGAAGCTTTGCCGAGAACGGCCTGGGTACCGAAGTTGCCGTGAACATGGCCGTAGAAGAAATCAACGCCAACGGCGGTATTAACGGCCGCCCGCTGGAAATCGTTGTACAGGATTCCAAGTCCGATCCCACCCAGGCAGCTCAGATTGCTACAATGTTTACTGAGGACGCATCGATTCTGGCGGAGATTGGCGACTTCGCCTCCGGTGCCTGTATCGCAGCCGCCCCGATTTACGAAGAGGCCGGTATGGTTCAACTGTCCCCCACCGCCTCCAATCCCGACTATACGCTTCAGGGCGATTACATGTTCTCCATTTTTGGCAAGACCACGGACGAGGGCAAGTTCATTGCCGACTATCTGCTGAAAAAATATATGCAGGCAGAGAACGTTGGCGTTATCTACGTTAACAGCGACTGGGGCGTTGAGGCATACGAAATTCTTGCCGATAACTGCTCGGCCAACGGTGTGAACATTGTTTCCGCAGAGAACTTCTTCGAAGGCGAGAAGGACTTCAACGCAGTTCTGACAAAGATCCGCCAGACCAACCCCGATTCGTTGATGCTGCTTACCGGCTATGACAGCGGCTCCGTCATCATCAAGCAGATCCGCAAGATGGGCTGGGATGTGAAGGTCGCTATTTCCGGTCTGGCCTACTCCGAGCAGCTGATCTCCCTGGGCGGAGAAAATGTGGAGGGTGTCCTCAGCGAGATTGGCTTCGTCATCGACGAAACCAACCCGGAAATGATGCGATTCGCTACTGAATTTGAATCCCGCGCCGGGTTTGCTCCCAACATGATGATGACCTGTGCCTACGACGCCACTTACATGCTGGCGCAGGCCATTGCCAACTGCAAAACCGTAGACCGAGCCTCCATCCGGGAGGAGCTGCTCAATCTTCGGGGCTTTGAAGGCCTGACCGGCCCGAAGACCTTCAATGACGACCGTACCATCACACAGAAAAACTTTAAGATCGTCACCATCGAAAACGGCGCCTGGAAGGTGCTGACGGATTCCGACTACATCGACTGATACGATCGGACATCGCCTGACGATGCTGCCTTGTGATCGGCAGATAAGACCGCAAAGCAGGAGCGCAGGGCTATAAACAAGGGAGGGGGGATGGCGACGCCACCCCCCTTATTGATGGAGGAAATCAATATGCTGGTAGAACAATTAATGAACGGCCTGGGGCAGGGTATGATTTATGCGCTGATGAGTCTGGGCTATGCGCTGATTTACGGAGTCGTGGGATTGGTCACTTTTGCACACGGCGACGTAATCATGCTTGGCGCTTTTGCCGCCTACTATACATTTTCATTGGTGTCCGGAAACTTGCTGGTGGCATTGCTGGCCGGCTTTCTGGTCAGCGGGCTGATGGGCTTCGTGGTACACCGCGTGTGTTATAACCGCTTCTTTTCGGCGCCCCGGCAGATTTCCCTGATCTGCACCATCGGTATGGGCATGTTCCTACGCAACCTGGTTCAGGTTATGGCCGGCACGGAAACCAAGCCCATTCCGGATCTGTTTGGCAGTGAGGCAATTACCTTCGCCGGACTCCGGATCACCTATATGCAGTGCTTCATCTTTGCGGTCGTTCTGATTCTGGTCGGACTGTTGACCCTGTTTCTGAACCGAACCAGGGCGGGGCTTTCCCTGCGTGCCGTCTCTATGGACAAAACCGCCTCTGCCATGGTGGGCATTAACACCCGCCGTGCGACCACTATCGGAAACATGATTGGCTGCGGCATTGCCGGCATCTCCGGTGTGCTTCTGGCAATGTACTATGGAACCATCACTCCGATGATGGGCGGCACTATCGGCATGAAGTCTTTCTGCTGCGCAGTGCTCGGAGGCATGTCCAGCATCTGGGGTGCAGCCATCGGCGGTATTCTGATCGGCGTGTTTGAAAATCTGGGCATTATGGTCTTTTCGGCCGGTATGCGGGATATTATTTCCTTTGTCTTTTTGGTATTGGTTCTGCTGGTCAAGCCGGAGGGCTTGTTTACACGGAGGAGTAAGTGAATATGAAGAAGATTTTGAAAAGGCCATCTCTCCATAGCTTCGACCTGCAGCGCTATGAAGGGCGGGTAATTGCGGTTATTCTGCTGCTGTTTTGCCTTGTGCCGCTGGCAGTATCCAGCAAGGTCGTCATCAATGTGTTGACGCTGGTACTGCTGTACATCATTCTCGTCAGCTCTTTGAATGTGGTCAATGGCTATTCCGGTCAGTTTAACGTGGGCCAGGCTGGCTTTTATTGCATCGGCGCTTATACCGCCGCCATTCTCTCTACCAGATTTGGCTGGAGCATTTGGATCCTGCTCCCAGTCAGCGGGATCATGACTGCGGTGTGTAGCCTTGTGCTGAGCGTCCCAACCGCCAAGCTGAAGGGAATGTATTTCACCATTGTCACTCTGGGCTTTTCCGAAATCGTGCGTCAGCTGTGCCTCAACTGGACCAGCCTGACCCGGGGACCCCGGGGCATCTCCGGCATCGCCACGCCCAGCTTTTTCGGACTGGATATTCCCCGCAGTACCTTTTTCTACTATCTTCTGATTGTGCTGACGGCCATTATGCTGCTGTGCACCAATCGGGTTCTTCGTTCACGGGTAGGTCGGGCATGGCGTTCTATTCGTGAGGACGAGGCCGCTGCAGCATCCCTCGGCGTGCAGGTCGCCCATTACAAGAAGATTAATCTGGCCTACAGCGCCTTCTGGGCGGGGGTGGCCGGATGCGTATACGCCTTCTTCCAGAGATTCATCAGTCCGGACACCTTTACTCTGGATGAAAGCTTCAACATTCTGGCAATGAATATCATCGGCGGCCAAGGAACCCTTCTGGGGCCAATCGTGGGAGCATTGGTGATCAACCTGATCACAGAGCTGTTCCGCTCTGCGCTTCAGTATCGTATGCTGCTGTATTCCGTACTCATCATTGCCATGATGTGGCTGCGTCCTCAGGGACTGGTTGGCACGGTCAACCGGAAGGTGCCTTCGGAGTCGGGTGAAGCGGAAAAGCAATTGGCAGCCGAGGAAAAGGAGGAGAGCGAGCATGGCAGCGCTACTTGAGGTTCAACATATCAGTAAGCATTTCGGTGGTTTGAAGGCCACGGATAACATCTCCATGCAGGTTGAGCAGGGAGAAATTCTGGGAATTATCGGTCCCAACGGCGCCGGAAAGACCACGTTTTTCAATCTGATCACCGGCACCTACCGCCTGACCTCCGGCAAAATTATGTTTGACGGCAAAGACGTCACCAACTACACGCCGGAAAAAATGGCAAAACTCGGCATAGGGCGCACGTTTCAGAATATCAAGCTTTTTAAGTTCTTAAGCGTGCTGGAAAACGTAAAGGTTGGCTTCCACATCCAGACTTCCACCGGCATAACGGACAGTATTCTCCACACAAAGCGCTACCGGAATGACGAAGCTCTGGCCAATGAGAAGGGCATGGAGATCCTCAGACGGGTAGGTCTGGCGGATCAGGCTGCTCTGCTGGCCGGGAATCTTCCCTACGGCTGGCAGCGGCGTTTGGAAATTGCCAGAGCCATGGCGCTGGCACCGAAGATTCTGCTGCTGGATGAGCCGGCCGCCGGCATGAATCCCAGCGAAACTGCAGAGCTGATGGCGTTTATCCACACATTGCGGGATGACGGCATCACCGTCGTGGTCATTGAGCACGATATGAAGTTCATGATGAATCTGTGTGACCGTATCGTGGTCATCAATTACGGAAAAAAGCTGGCAGAAGGAACCCCGGCAGAGGTCACCCGCAACGAGCAGGTAATCGAGGCCTATTTGGGCACCGGGTTGACCATCGACAGCAGGCGCGCAGGAGGACATACGAATGAGTAATTTTCTGAAAGCAACCAATCTGAATGTGCGTTACGGCAACGTCGCCGCCCTGCGGGGGGTGGACTTTCACGTAGATCAGGGTGAAATTGTCACCCTGATCGGCCCCAACGGGGCAGGAAAGACCTCCACGCTGATGGCCATCAGCAATCTGATTGACGGAAAAAAGACTGGTTTCCTCGTCTTTGAGGGACAGGACATTTCCCATATGGAGTCCAGTTCCATCGTAAAGTTAGGCATAAGCCATGTTCCGGAGGGACGCCGGATCTTTCCCCGCCTGACCGTGGAAGAAAACCTGATGATGGGTACCTTCGGGACAAAAAAATACGACAAGGAAAAGGCCTCCCAGCTTTTGCAGGACGTATACAAGATGTTCCCCCGGCTGCTGGAACGCCGCACGCAGCTGGGCGGCACCCTGTCTGGCGGCGAACAGCAGATGCTTGCCATTGGCCGTGGACTGATGTTTTCACCCAAGCTTTTGATGCTGGACGAGCCAAGCCTGGGTCTGGCGCCTATGGTAGTAAAGGAAATCTTCGAACTGATCCTGGATATTCGGGAAAAGGGTACCACGGTTTTACTGATTGAGCAGAATGCCGGTCTGGCGCTTCAGATTGCAGATCGGGGCTATGTACTGGAAAACGGCCGGATCGTTATGTCCGGCACCGGTTCGGGGCTTGCCCACGACGGACGGATTATTAAGGCATATTTGGGAATGTAAGGGGGATTTATTATGCTGAAAACGGATCGCACCCCGCAGCCGCGGGAAATCGAGGCCATGCGCAGGATGATTAAGGACCGGGGCGGTTATCTCTACTATCTGGCCAAGGCTTCTCAGGAATCGGATCCGAACTGGGAGGCCGCATTCCGCAAAGCGCTGACGCAGTACGGCTGTATGCGTTTCTGCGCGAGCTTTTCTAACGTCCAGGGGCTGGATGATTTCGCGCAGACTTACCTGACGCCGGAGACGAAAAAGATTTTCGACAGCGATATTATCGAGCGGGATGAAAACCATCTGGTCATCAAGGCCGGCTACTGCCCGCTGATGCACGCCTGGGTGGACTGCGGCGGCGATGATGTCTTTGTTGCCAAGCTGTGCGACATTGCCATGGACGGAGACCGGGCAATGGTCAACTCTATCCCGGTGCTGGACTTTTCCCTGCAAAAGTCCCTGGCCTTCGGGGACGAGCAATGCGAATTTCTGGTGGAGCTGTCGAAACAGGAGGAAGAAAAATGAGAGCATTTGTCAATGCAAAAGCCGTTATCATCGGCATGGGTTTCCTGATGGAGTACATATTCCCCTGCTGGAAAAACGCCATGGGTGCAAAGGTATCGGAAAATATTCTGGCCGTCACCGCCGATGCGCATGATTTGGAGGGAAAGCAGCAGCGCATGGGCATCCGGGTGATCCTGAACGACAACGCAGGTGCGCTTCAGCAGATGCGTCCGGATTGGATCTTCTTTGCGCCACCGCCCTCGGTTGCGCCGGGGCTGACCCGGGATGTCCTGCTGCCATACTATGAAAGCTGCCGCCGGGAGGGACAGGAACTGCCGATTCTGGTGGCGTTTCCTCCCAGCCCTGCCGGTTTGTTTTATCTGGATGTGTTGGGGCAGGATATTGAGGTTGTTAATATTATTCCCAATATGATCAGCCGTGTGGGCAATGAATCCGTAGCCGGAGAGGCCTGCAATCTGATCACCTTCCCGGAAGAACGCGGCTGGCCGCAGCCGGACAAGGATGAGCTGTTCCGCTTCTTTACCCCCATGGGTCGCTGCCTGGAGGTACCACCGCATCTGATCATGCAGGTGCTGTCAACGGAAATTGCAGTTCATCCGCTGACCGAGCTGGCCGACATTACCGCAAGATGCCTGACAGAGCGGGGAATTCCCTGCACCTACGCAGATACCGCCTCCACAATGCGCGGCTGGCACCAGCTGGAACACCATTATGCCGCTCCCGGCACCAACTGCTGTGACAAAAACGCCGTAGTGGATCCCCAGGCCAACACGCTGCTGCGCCGGGTTATGCTGTCGTGGTATAACGGGCTGCATCAGTACATCACGGAAAAGGGCTTTACCGATGCCGGCGCGGAGGCGTTTTTGAATCCTCTGTTTGATCTCTATTTCCACGAAGCGCAGCTGGAAGACCGGCAAACCATTGTTGCCAAGGCCAAAAAGGACGCAACCAAGGGAGGTATGCTGGAGCTGTGCATGAAACGCTACTTCTCCGTGGCAGAACCGCTGCTGAAGGAGCTGTTTCAGGCTTCCAGTCTGGATGCTCCCGAGCAGAAGGTTCTCAGAATCGGCACGCTAATGGGCGAAATTACCGCAGCCGTTGTGGAACGGGGCAGAGGTATGACGGATGACAAGGTTCCGGAATTTTCCCCCAGACAGCACGCCATTCTCTTTGGCCTGATGGCGCGCAGCGCCATTGACAGCTTCGGCACAGAGGCGGCTGACGCATTGCTGTGGCAAGCCGTGGAACGCTATGGCCTGGAAAGAGGCTCCCGGATGGCACAGCGCTGCCGCCGGAACGGTGACAAAACCGATATGGTTGGGTACTTCGCCTACGGAGAATGGCGCTGGGACGCAGGATTCCGTAAGGAAACCATTCAGAATACGCCCTATTTTGCTCACTACGTCCATCAGTGTCCCTGGTGCGAAGGCTGGAAGGAAAGCGGCCTTACAGAATTTGGCAAGTATTACTGCCGGAACGTAGATGAAAGCATTGTTCGGGGCTTCGATCCTAAGCTGCATCTGGCAGTCAAAAACTACCTCAGCAAGCCCGGTTCTCACTGCTGCGAATTTCACTGGAAAGATCTGTCTATGGACGCGGAAACCGCTGCCCGGCTGGATGCCATTTCCAAAAGGATCGGCACCAGCTGTGTGCGAGATTTTGTATTCCATACGGCACATACCTATAAGACCATGCTCAGCTGCTTTGCTCTGGCAGATTCCCAGAAAGCCGAACAAATCGGCGAACGGGTTCGCAGAGAGTTTGCCAAACTGTGCAGCTACCAGGAGCTTTTGCTGGTGCTGACCGAGGCAAATCAGGACTTTACCCTAGCCGACTAAAACCCGGTTCCCACCTCCGACGGCCAGTCCCGCCGGGGGGCTTATCCAGGAGGAAAAATATGATTACCAAAGAACTATCCGCGCAATATGTGGCTCTGCTCCGTCGGGAACTGATTCCCGCGCTGGGCTGCACAGAACCCATTGCCATTGCCTATGCAGCCGCCCGCGCCAGGCGTCTGCTCGGTTGTATGCCCACGTCCATGACAGTACATTGCAGCGGAAACATCATCAAAAACGTCAAAAGCGTCATTGTCCCTACTACCAACGGTCTGCGCGGTATCGATACCAGCGCCATTCTGGGCGCTTTGGCCGGAGATCCGGAGCTTGGCATGGAGGTACTGCGCAACATCAAGCCGGAGCAGGTGGAACATGTGCGTCAGCTGCGGGATACCGGAATGTGCAAAATCCTGCCGCTGAAAAGCACGGCCAATCTGCACATTCTGCTGGAGGTCAGCGGCAACGGACACAGCGCTCTGGTGGAAATACGGGACGCCCACACAAATATTATCCGTGAGGAACGGGACGGCATGGTAGTCACCGGTATGGCAAGCGGCTGCGCGTCGCCAACGGGCAGTGAACAAGGCTACTGTGATCTGAGCATCGAAAACAGCTATTGGTTTGCCAAAACCGTGAATCTTTCCAAAATCGAACCGATTCTGGAAAAGCAGCTGGATTACAATATGGCCATTGCACAGGAGGGCCTGCGGGGAGAGTGGGGTGCTCAGGTCGGTAAAACCCTGCTGGCCTCCGGAGATTCTCTGGCCAACCGTGCTGCCGCCTATGCGGCCGCCGGTTCCGATGCCCGGATGGGCGGGTGTGTCCTGCCGGTGATCATCAACTCCGGCAGCGGCAATCAGGGCATGACAGTATCCCTTCCCGTAATCGTCTTTGCCCAGGAGAAGGGGCTGTCCCGGGAGGAAATCCTGCGCGCCCTGGCTTTGAGCAATCTGGTAGCGCTGTTCCAAAAATCCTTTATCGGCAAGCTTTCCGCTTACTGCGGCGCGGTAAGCGCCGCCTGCGGCAGTGCGGCGGGCATTGCCTACCTGTGCGGCGACTCGCTGGAAGTGATTGAGGATACCGTAGTCAATACCATTGCCAACGTTTCCGGTATGGTGTGCGACGGTGCAAAATCCAGCTGCGCGGCAAAAATTGCCACGGCGGTACAGGCCGGTTTCCTTGGGCACGAAATGGCCATCCGGGGACACGCTTTCCGGAACGGAGAGGGCCTGGTAAAGTCGGACGCAGATAAAACCGTGGAAGTCTTCGGAAGAATGGCCCGTGAGGGAATGCGTACCACGGACGAAGAAATTCTGCGGCTGATGGTGGATGCCTGAGCAAGGCAGGAGGTAACAAATGAATACAATCAAACAGGAGGCGCTGACACTGCAGCCCCGTCTGGTGTCGCTTCGCCGCCGGCTTCACCAGTGTCCGGAGTTGGGTGCCGACCTGCCGAAAACCAGAGCAATCATCACCGAGCAGCTGGTGAGGCTGGGTCTGTCCGTCACGGAGTGCGCCGGGGGACTGATCGCGCAAATCGGCAATTCGGGGTCGGTTGTACTGCTGCGGGCGGACATGGACGCGCTTCCCATGCAGGAATGCAGCGGCCTTCCCTTTGCCGCCACCGGCTCTGCGGCACACACCTGCGGCCACGACATGCACACAACCATGCTGCTGGGAGCGGCAGAGTTGCTGTGCCGACATCAGGATACGCTGAACGGCACTGTCCGGCTGCTGTTTCAGCCGGATGAAGAAAATGCCCGGGGCGCGAAGGCCATGCTGGACATAGGCGCCGGAGATGGTGTTTGTGCGGCTCTTGGGATGCATGTGGCTCCCGGCCAGCCGGTTGGGCAGCTGAACTGCACCACGAAAGAAAAAACTGCCTCTTATGACCGCTTTGTTCTGACGATCTCCGGCACCGGCGGTCACGGGGCGATGCCCCATCTGGCGGCGGATCCCATTCAGGTGGCATCGAGAATCTGCCTGGCCTGTCAGGAGCTGGTGTCCATGGAATGCGCCCCCGGATCCGGAGCGGTCGTTACCATCGGTTCCTTCCATGCAGGAGATGCCGCCAACAGTATCCCGGCAACAGCCGTGCTGGAGGGAACCATCCGTTCCGCCAAAGAAGCCGATCGGCAGTATCTGTGCCTTAGATTGAAAGGTATTTCGGAAGGGATTGCCCGTACCTTCCGAACCCGGGCAGAGCTGAAAATGGTCACCGGCGTGCCGGTTCTTTACAACGAGCCGGAGCTGTGTCCGACGATCATTAACGCCCTTCGTGAAAATCTGGGCGGCGACGCCGTGGACGATACGCCTCAGCGGCTCTCTGCCTCGGAGGACTTTGCGCTGTTCGCCCAACAGATTCCCTCGGTCTACCTGACTATCGGTACCGGCGAAGCAAAGGACGGCTTTTGCTATGGCAACCACCATCCATCTGTACGATATGATGAAAGTGCATTGTCCGTCGGAGCGGCTGCCTACGCAATATGCGCGCAGGCGCTGCTGGAAAACCGCAGCGCAGAAAAGAAGGCTATTTGAAGCCCATTCAGCATGATACTTTGCCCGCCAGCTAACGCGGGAGTCCTGCTGATTGACACCGGCGTTTTCCTCTTGATATTCCGGAAGACAATACACCCCCGCATAACATTTTATCAGGCAGCTGCACGGCACAATACCGTCAACTGCCTGATTTTTTCGCCCGCAGCAATTCGCCGATTGCATTTCGCAAAGGGCTGTGCTACACTTTGCTTATCAAAATGTCGTAAAAGGGGGAGAAACCATATGCGCTACATCCGCATCACAAAGGAAAACATTGACTTTGAGCACATCTGCTGCGCCATGTCGGGGAAGCAGAGCGTCGCAAAGAAGGCGTGGCTCAGGGAGCGGTTCGCGGAGGGGCTGGTTTTTTATCGGAGCGAGGAACGGGGCAAGTGCTTCATCGAGTACATCCCGGCGGAGAACGCCTGGGTTCCCATTGACGCGCCGGGGTATCTTTACATCGACTGCCTGTGGGTCTCCGGTGCCTTGAAGGGGCATGGGTATTCCTCCGATCTGCTTACCGAGTGCATCCGGGACGCCCAGGCTCAGGGGCGGGAGGGGATCTGCATTCTTTCCGCGGAGGGGAGAAAGCGGGAGTTTCTTTCCGACCCCAAGTATCTGGCCAACAAGGGCTTCACCGTCGCGGACACTTCGGATTGCGGGATCACCCTCATGTATCTGCCGCTGACGCCGTCGGTGGAAAAGCCAACGTTCAAGGAATGCGCCAGGCATCCGGGAATCAAGGAGGACGGCTTCGTTCTCTACTATACGGATCAGTGTCCGTTCACCTATTACTGGGTGCCCCGGGTGGCGGAGGCCGCCGCAGAGCATGGCATTCCCCTGAAAACCGTCCGGATCGCAGACAAAGAAACCGCGCAGAATCTCCCCGCCCCGGTGACCACCTACGCGCTGTTCCGGGACGGGAAGTTCGTGACCCACGCCATTCAGTCTGACAAGAAGTTCCTCGCCCTTGCGGGGGTGAAGGGCTGACGATTTAACATAACAAGATATATTTTTTAGGAAGGAATGATAGTACAGTGATAACACACTCGAAATTGATATATGCATTAAAAGACGGCAATATCGTAAGTATTGCTGATGTACCAAGCGGAAAGAAATGCGGGTGTGTTTGTCCTGCGTGCGGTGACGAACTTATAGCGCGCAAAGGGCAGAAGCGTATGCATCACTTTGCGCACCGTTCAAATGAGGACTGCGAATATGGATATGAGTCTTCCTTACATTTGGCAGCAAAAGACATTCTTTCGCGTTCAGAGAAAATGGTCATTCCTCCCGTCTATGTCGAATTTCCGCAATCCGGCAAGCCGAAACAACTGCTATATCCGGAAAAGAAAATTTCCTTTGATTATGTCGAACTGGAAAAACGTTTTAATGACATCATACCAGATATCGTAGTATATTCTGGTGATAAATATTTCTTTATAGAAATCTATGTTACCCATCCCATTGACGATGAAAAGCTGAAAAAGTTGAAGGAGAAAAAGATTTCCACCATTGAAATTGATTTAAGCAAAGAAAAAAGAGATATTTCCGTTGAAGAATTGTCGGATATTCTGCTCAAAACCAGCCCTCAAAAATCGTGGAAATATAATGCTGTGTCTGAAAAATGGTATCAGCAATTTGAAAAAGCCTCAGATAAAATGCCCTTAACGCAGCGCGGATTAGCGCTACATGTCGATGGGTGCCCTATTGGAATCCGAAACTGGAAGGGAAAAAATTACGCAAACTTTGTTGACGACTGCACGGGTTGCGAATACTGTTTTTCTTATGCCCATGAAGGATATATTCTGTGTTCCGGGCGAGAACGGATTGCAACAAAAAAAGATTTTCTTATTTCCAAAGAGGAGCGAATTTCCAACAGCAATAACCCACTGCCGAAGATTGAAAAATGCCCTAATTGTAAAGTGCAGTTAGTCCGGGCGAAGAAAGACAAGGGGGATGTTTGGCAATGCCCTCGTTGCACATTTTACATTCCTGTTGGTTTCAACTTAGATGAAAATTAGGCAAAAACAATACACGTTGAAATCAACCGAATCCTATTCTCGGCTTTCTCTTTGCAAATTACAGGCTTTATCGCCGCACGGCAGTCCGTTTGCCGAACAATATGCCGTTTATTCAACAGAATGATGCAGATTTATGGAATCACATAGTCTATAAGCTTTATTTGCCGCCTGCGGGTGACTTTCCTCTGCGAGACTCTTAAAATATGGATGGGCGCCCGGAAAGGGCGCCCGTTCTTTGCTTAGCAGCCGCAGCCGCAGCCGTTATTGTTGTTCTCGCAGCCGTTCCAGCCGCCGCAGTTGCACAGCAGGAGGATCAGAATGACGATCCACCACCAGTTGTTGTTCAGGCAGCCGCACAGACCGTTGTTGTTGCACATAGAAGTTACCTCCGATATCGAATTTTGAGCTTTGCCGCTCATTCCATCGTATTCCGGAGACGAAAAAATGTGCAGTGGGCAGGCGCACCGCGAAAAATATCCCGCAGAGGGCGCTCGCCGGCGCACCCTATGCGGAAAAGTCCCCGGCAGGCATACCGCTTGCCGGGGACGAATGCTATTTTGGGTACGGTTCTTTCCTGCCGGTCTGCCCCAGCAGATAGTCGATGCTGACGTGGTAGAAGTCCGCCAATGTGCGAAGCACCTCCGTTGGGATGTCCCGCTTGCCGGTCTCGTAATTGGAGTAGCAAGCCTGGGTGCAGTGAAGCAGCCGCGCGATATCCTCCTGCTTGAGGTCATGATCCTCCCGCAGATTCCGAATGCGTTCATACATGGCTTACACCCCCTACCGAATCAAGTATATACAAAACAAAATGTAATATTGATTTATACAACAAATTGTTATATACTAAGCGAGGGGTGAGAAAAATGAAATTAACACCGGAACAACGGCGATTCAAGATTTACGACATTGCGGAAACCGATGAAGGGTATCGGAAAGCGAAGGAATACTTGGATTCTGCGCAAAATAGGTTTACACGTTTTACAGACAAACTCCCCGGGTTCCTGCGGAATTTCCTATGGACTTACCCGGGAATGCTATTCTTTATGCACCACCGCCTTTTAGATGTAATCTGTGAGCATATGATATTTCCGGACGAGCAGAAATGATCCCTGGCAGCAATAAGCTGCCAGGGATCAAACCTCAATCCAGATGCTCTCCCTCGTCCCGGTAGGCGCTTTCCAGCGGGGAGGCGGCGTTGGCCTCGGACTGGTACCTGCCGACTACCTTTGCAGCCAGGTCTACCGGAAGCAGCGTTCCCGCGCCGGCGACGCAGCCGCCGGGACAGGCCATGCCCTCCAGCAGATAGCCCTTGTACTTGCCCGCCTTGGCCATCAGCATCAGCTTGCGGCATTCCCGCAGCCCCTCTGCCCGGGCGGTCTTGACCTCCAGCTCCGGATGCTCCTGACCGATGAGCGCCGTCACCGCACCGGCGACACCGCCGGATACGGCGAAGCCGCGGCCGGCGGCGGTGCCTTCGTTCAGGGCGTTCTCCTCGGGAACCGCGGCAAAGTCCACACCCTTGGCCTCGAACATGCCCTGCAATTCCTCGAAGGTCAGCACGAAATCCACGTCGGAGCGGATGTCCGCCCGGATGGCTTCCAGCTTTTTCGCGGCGCAGGGGCCGACGAACACCACCTTGCAGCCGGGAAGCTCCTTCTTCACCAGCCGGGCGGTGAATACCATGGGGGTCAGGGTCATGGAGATTTTCTTCATTTCCCCGGGGTACAGCTTCTCGATCATGGAGTGCCAGGCGGGACAACAGGAGGTCGCCATATAGTCCTGCTGCTCCGGCACCTTTTCCAGAAAGTCCTTGGCTTCCTCAATGGTACACATATCCGCGCCCACGGCGACCTCCACCACCCGGTCAAAGCCCAGCACCTTCATGGCGCTGACGAATTTGCCGGGAGTGGAGAGCTTGCCGAACTGGCCGATAAAGGCAGGGGCGACGATGGCGATGACCCGGTCGCCCTTGAGAATGGACTGAATGACCTGGAAGATCTGACCCTTGTCCACAATGGCGCCGAAGGGGCAGGACACCAGACACTGTCCGCAGGCGACGCACTTATCCTGATGGATAACGGCCTTGCCATGCTCGTCGGAGCCGATGGCGTCCATGCCGCAGGCCGCCTGACAGGGGCGCTCCATGTGGATGATGGCGTGGTAGGGGCAGGCGTTTGCGCACTTGCCGCACTTGATGCACTTTTCCGGGTCAATGTGACTTTTGCCGTTGACGAAGGAGACTGCGCCCTTGGGGCAGACCTTCTGGCAGGAGGCGGCCAGACAGTTCTGGCAGTTCTCCGTCACCCGGTACTGATTTGTAGGGCAGGCGTGACAGGCATAGGGAATAATGTTAATCAGCGGCGGCTCGTAATACTGCTCGGCAATGGCGGCGGCGTCCATGCCCTCGGTCATCAGGCTGCGGGTCTGGATGGGGCGGATGGACAGACCCATGGCAAGCCGCACCCGCTCTCCGGCGATGGCGCGTTCCAGGAAAATAGACTCCCGGTGCAGGGGCTGATCGCCGGGGACGATCTTGAAGGGCAGGTCCTCCGCCTGGGTGTAGTCGCCGCCGTTGTAGGCCATGCGGGCGACCTCGGTGAATACGTTTTTGCGAATGTCTGTGATCAGCGATGGGATTCCTCTCATGTGGTATTTCCTCCGTATAAACTGCGGGGGGAGAAGGGCGGCGCCCCCTCCCGGTGGATACTCTGGCAAAGCCATTGTACCACATCAGACGGAAAGTTTCCATAGAAAAAATCCCGCATATTCATATCCTGGGGACATAGGTTGTACTACGAATCGTTTGGAGGGATGATTATGAAGCGGATGATATGTGCCGCGGCGCTGATCCTGTCGCTGTGCCGGCTTGCGCTGCCGGTGTCGGCGGCAGCGCTGGACGTGGCGGGGAAGAGCGCGGTACTGATGGATGTCGCCACCGGAACCATTCTGTATGAGTCCAATTCCCATGAGCGCCTTGCCCCTGCCAGCGTGACCAAGGTCATGACCATGCTGCTGATTATGGAAGCGGTGGATTCCGGGAAGATCGCCCTGACGGATACGGTGACGGCCTCCGAGACCGCCGCCGCCAAGGGGGGCAGTCAGATTTACCTGAAGGCGGGGGAGACCATGCCCGTTTCCGACATGCTCAAATCCATCGCGGTGTCCTCGGCCAACGACTGCGCCTGCGCCATGGCGGAGCATATCGCGGGCAGTGAAAGCGCCTTCGTCGCCATGATGAACCGGCGGGCGCAGGAGCTGGGGATGAACGACACCACCTTCGTCAACTGCACCGGCCTGGACGACGGGGCGGACGCCGTGAATCACCGGACTTCCGCCTACGACATTGCCCTCATGTCCCGGCAGCTGCTGAAATACCATCCCCTCATCAAGAACTACACCACCATCTGGATGGACACCGTGCGGGGCGGCGCCTTCGGCCTGTCCAACACCAACAAGCTCATCCGCTTCTATTCCGGCGCCACGGGGCTGAAAACCGGCTTCACCTCCGGGGCGGGGTACTGCCTGTCGGCGTCGGCCATGCGGGACGGTATGGAGCTGATCGCCGTGGTCATGGGGGCGGAGACCAGCCAGTCCCGGAACGCCGCCTGCAAGTCATTGCTGGACTACGGCTTCGCCAATTTCGCGGCGGTCAGCCCGGATTTGAGCGACTGCGACAACCGGATCCCCGTGCGTCTGGGAAAGGACGCCGGGGTGAGCGCGGTACCGGAAGCGGACATGGCGCTGCTCATTGACAAGGCGCAGAAAAGCGGCGTCACCAGCGAGGTGACGCTGGAGCCCACCGTCACGGCCCCCGTCAGCCGGGGGCAGCGCCTGGGGACGCTCACGGTGAAATCCGGCGACCAGGTTCTGAAGGAGGTTCCGCTGGTGGCGGCGCAGGCGGTGGAGCGCCTGTCCTACGGGGAAATTTACCGGATGGTGCTGATGCGGGCGGCCATGGCCAAAACGGACACCCCGGAGGCCGCAAAAATTCCCGAAAAAATGTAAAAAACCTATTTACTTTTTCGCTTCTTTCGTGTATATTTGACTGCGAACAGAGTAGGAGACCTCGCGTTAAGTGCCATCGGGACGGGGAGTTTGCCCGAAGGACGAAGGAATGTTCCACGATGGGGTCACCGCACCCGCTGTTGCATATGGGATAACCTCCTTTATGTAGCAACGATACTCGGTCGGGCGAATGGTCGCGGCTTTAAGCGTTGCCCTTCCCCACGGGTTATATGTGTCTGCAATCTGCCTCCCCTTTCGGCGAAAAGCCGCAAGGGGAGTTTTTGCATACACGATTCCGTAGGGTCAATGCGGGAGCATGGGATCATCGCTGCATGAAAGGAGGACTTTTTATGTCCAGATTACAAAAGAGCAATACCCTGTATTCCCATCCGTTTTCCAAAGCCTACTGGCGTGACGCCGCCGCTGAGCTGAAGGACACCCATATGCTGGTGTTCGCGGCGCTCATGATCGCCCTGCGTCTGGTTATGAAGCAGCTGGCCATTCCCATTACGCCCTTCCTGAAGATCAACACCGCATTCTTCATCAATGCCCTGGGCGCTATGGTCTTCGGCCCCGTAATGGCCATGCTGGCTGCCGGCATCACGGACGTGCTGGGCTACATCATCCGGCCGGAGGGTATCTATTTCCTGCCCTTTATCCTGACGGAGGTCGGCGGTTCCCTGGTGTTCGCCCTGTTCCTGTACCGGGCAAAGGTCACGACGACCCGGGTCCTGCTCAGCCGGTTCACCGTCAGCCTGGTCATCAATGTGCTGCTCCAGACCCCCATTATGATGTGGTACTATGCCCTTTACATGGACGGCAAACAGTATACCCTTGCCATGGTCGTCCCCGGCATGATCAAGAACATTTTTATGTTCCCCATCGAGTCCGTGCTGCTGACGCTGTTTTTGGGCGTGATGCTGCCCATCACCAACCGTCTCGGCCTGACCTACAGCGTAGGTCGCTCCAAGGAAGCCCTGAAATTCAACAAGAAGCAGATCGCCACCCTGGCGGTGCTGTTCGTCCTGGGCTGCGGCTGCGTGGCAGGATACCTGGGCTACTACTATGAGAACAACTCCCTGACGAAGAATTACTCTGCCGAGCAGGTGGTGGAGAAAAACCAGGAGATGTACGGCATTATTTCCGAGCGCACCCGGGGGAACAAGCCCTCCGTAGCCGTGGTCGAGTATGCGAAAAAGCCCTTCCTGAGTAAGGAAGTGACCTACACCGTGGCTTACTACGCCATCACCCCCGCCGACGGCTCCGCCGCGGAGAATTTTGACCAGACAGGGCTTTGGAGTCTGAAAAAGACCCCGGCGGCCAAGAACGAGAATCTGACCCGCCTGGGTACGGCCGTGATCGTCTGCAACGACAGCAGCGGCGAGGTGCTGCAATACACCTACACCCCCGGCGCTTGACTCCCGACTGGTACGTATTTGCGCATGAAAAAGTCTCGCAGAGGAAAGCCGCCCGCAGACTGCAAACCCCTTTGTCCCCGAAGGCCAACGGCCTTTGGGGACAGTTTAGGACACGCTTTCGCGTGTCCTTTTTTTGCATCTGCGGCACGAAACCTCCATGTGTTGCAGGAAAGCTGTCAAACTGCATATTCCCAAACGGCTTTTTTTGGAATTCTGCATAAAAATTGCAAAAAGGTTTGCATTTTGTGAAAGAGCGTGTTATACTGTGTGAGCGACACAAAATAGGATTCAAAAATGCAACATTAAAATTGAAAATGGCACACGCAAAGAACTGAAAGGGGTAATGGAAGTATGTCTCACAAGTATGTATATCTATTCACCGAAGGAAACGGTAGAATGCGGGAACTCCTGGGCGGAAAAGGCGCTAATTTGGCCGAAATGACCAACATTGGACTGCCGGTCCCCCAGGGGTTTACTATTTCCACGGAAGCCTGTACCAAATATTATGAAGACGGCCGTCAGATCAATGACGATATCAAGGCCGAGATCATGTCCTACGTGGACAAGCTGGAGGAGATTACCGGCAAGAAGTTCGGCGACCACGAGAATCCGCTGCTGGTTTCCGTCCGTTCCGGCGCCCGGGCGTCCATGCCCGGCATGATGGATACCATCCTGAACCTGGGCTTAAACGAGGACGTGGTGAACGTCATGGCCGCCAAGTCCGGCAATCCCCGCTGGGCGTGGGACTGCTACCGCCGGTTCATCCAGATGTACTCCGACGTGGTCATGGAAGTGGGCAAGAAGTATTTTGAAGCCCTCATCGACCGGATGAAGGAGCGCAAGGGCGTGACCCAGGACGTGGAGCTGGACGCGGACGACCTGAAGGAGCTGGCCTCCCAGTTCAAGGCCGAATATAAGAGCAAGCTGGGCGTGGATTTCCCCACCGACCCCAAGGAGCAGCTGATGGGCGCCATCAAGGCCGTGTTCCGCTCCTGGGATAACCCCCGCGCCAACATTTACCGTCGTCAAAACGACATCCCCTATTCCTGGGGCACTGCCGTCAACGTCCAGTCCATGGCCTTCGGCAACATGGGTGACGACTGCGGCACCGGCGTTGCCTTCACCCGGAATCCTGCCACCGGCGAGAAGAAGCTGTTCGGCGAATTTCTGACCAACGCCCAGGGCGAAGACGTGGTGGCGGGCGTCCGCACCCCCATGCCCATCTCCGAAATGGCGGAGAAATTCCCCGAGGCCTTTGCCCAGTTTACCAAGGTCTGCCAGATTCTGGAAAGCCACTACCACGACATGCAGGACATGGAGTTCACCGTGGAAGCCGGCAAGCTGTATATGCTCCAGACCCGTAACGGCAAGCGTACCGCCCCCGCCGCGCTGAAGATCGCCTGCGACCTGGTGGACGAGGGTATGATCGACGAGAAGCAGGCGGTCGCCATGATCGAGCCGAGAACCCTGGACACCCTGCTCCATCCCCAGTTCGACGCCAAGGCACTGAAGGCCGCGCAGCCCGTCGGCCGCGCCCTGGCCGCGTCTCCCGGAGCCGCCTGCGGCCGCATCGTCTTCACCGCTGAGGATGCCAAGGACTGGACTGACCGGGGCGAAAAGGTGGTTCTGGTTCGTCTGGAGACCTCCCCCGAGGACATCGAGGGCATGATGTCCGCCCAGGGCATCCTCACCGTCCGGGGCGGCATGACCTCTCACGCTGCCGTCGTGGCTCGCGGCATGGGTCGCTGCTGCGTCTCCGGCTGCACCGAGATCAAGATGGACGAGGAAAATAAGAAGTTCGTTCTGGCGGGCAAGACCTACCGCGAGGGCGACTGGCTGAGCCTGGACGGCTCCACCGGCTGCATCTATGACGGCATCATCGAGACCCGGGACGCGGAGATTGCCGGTGAGTTTGGCCGCATCATGGGCTGGGCTGACAAGTACCGCCGTCTGCGGGTGCGCACCAACGCCGACACCCCCCGTGACGCCGTCAGAGCCAGAGAGCTGGGCGCCGAGGGCATCGGCCTGTGCCGTACCGAGCATATGTTCTTCGAGGAAGGCCGTATCGCCTCCTTCCGGGAAATGATCTGCTCCGACACCGTGGAGGAGCGGGAGGCCGCGCTGGCCAAGATCCTGCCCATGCAGCAGGCCGACTTCGAGGCGCTGTACGAGGCCATGGAGTCCTACCCCGTGACCATCCGGTTCCTGGATCCCCCTCTCCACGAGTTCGTTCCCAACACCGAGGAAGAGATCGCCGCGCTGGCCAAAACCCAGGGCAAGACCGTGCAGCAGATCAAGGACATCATCGCGTCCCTGCACGAGTTCAACCCCATGATGGGTCACCGCGGCTGCCGTCTGGCGGTCACATTCCCCGAGATTGCCGCCATGCAGACCAAGGCCGTCATCCGCGCGGCGCTGGCAGTGAAGGGTCGTCACCCCGACTGGACGCTGGTGCCTGAGATCATGATCCCCCTGCCCGGCGACGCCAAGGAGCTGAAGTTCGTCAAGGACGTGGTGGTCAAGGCGGCGGATGCCGAGATCGCGGCGGCCGGTGCCGAGCTGCACTATGAGGTCGGCACCATGATCGAGATCCCCCGCGCCTGCCTGACCGCCGACGAGATCGCCAAGGAAGCGGAGTTCTTCTGCTTCGGCACCAATGACCTGACCCAGCTGACCTACGGCTTCAGCCGTGACGACGCGGGCAAGTTCCTGGCTGCCTACTATGATGCCAAGATCTTCGAGAACGACCCCTTCGCCAAGCTGGATCAGACCGGCGTCGGCGCGCTGATGCAGATGGCGGTGGAGAAGGGCAAGAAGGTTCGTCCGGAGCTGCACTGCGGCATCTGCGGCGAGCACGGCGGCGACCCCATGAGCGTGGAGTTCTGCCACCGGATCGGCCTGGACTATGTTTCCTGCAGCCCCTTCCGCGTCCCCATCGCCCGCCTCGCCGCCGCTCAGGCTGCCATCCGCGAACAGCGCCAATAAGAAGCCCGCGCAAACAGCGTAGGCAAAACAACTGATATAAATACGGTCACACAGTCCCTTTGGATTGTGTGACCGTTATTTTTTTGCCCATTTTCAGCTGAACACACCGCAAATCAAGCCGCTGGTTTCACTACGAAATCAGCGGCTTTTTTCGTTCCCAAAAAATTTTTTGAATCTGTATTGTAAATACAGAATTGTCATGTTAGAAGGACATAAAAGTACAGATGTATTTTTAGGGCCTATCTGAAAACCGTCAACATGCCCAAACAGCGGGTCTTTTCCGCCTGCTGTGCACCATTTTCCCTTGTAATACACAAAGTATTCCTGCGGAAAAATGGCTTCATCAGGCGAAAAATCCCTCGCTGTTGGTCATATTCCCGGTTTTCAGATAGACCCTAATACAGAATGAAGGTGAGACGATGCGTTCCTGTTTTCTGTTCGGCCATGCGGACGCGCCGGAGGATTTCTGTAGTTAATCTTGCTTGGGAATGTGCCGCCCGGAAGATGCTGCCTTCCAGTCGGGAAAACACATTAAATAATAGTCACATTCGTCGCACGCGATTTCGTAATTGGGATTCTCCCCGTTGTGCCTGCATAGCTCGCCGTGAAAGCTGGGCGTCAGAATCTCCTGCTGATCCTTTTCCTCACCGTGCATAATACATCACCCCTCTATATTATGTACGAATATTTTGACATACGCAAGCCCCAATTTTGCGGATATACTTTATTTATCGAAAATTCCGCTCAGGGGGTGAGGAAATTGATCAGCTATGAACCGCTGTTTCGGACGTTGAAAGAGAAGAATATTTCCTCATACCGCCTTGAGAAAATGGGCTTTGCACGAAGCACCTATTACGCAATGAAGGATGGGAAGAGCGTTTCGACAAACACCATTGACCAGCTCTGTACGTTGCTGGAATGCGAAGTCTCTGACATTATGAAATTCGAGCCGAAACAAGAGTGAACATCCCGGACAGGCGTAGTCCGGGATTTTTTCAGCCAAAAGGGAGACCCCCGCTTTCATTGAAAGCGGGGGCCGTTGCCTTTGCCGGTCAGCGGATATCATACACAGACTTAACCATCAGATTCTCCTCCAGCTCATCAACGCTGCGGGAGGTCTGCACCGTCACGCGGTAGGGGGCGGGGGTGGTGAGGGCAAAGAAATTGTCGGACAGAACGCAATCGAAATCCCGGAAGTCCAGGAATACGCCCTTGGCAAATACGTCGGCCTGAACGGAGATCTCCGCCCCGCCGGGGATGGGGGCGATCCGGACGTCAAATGCCGGCTTGCGCCACCGGAAATGCTTGGCAGGCACCAGCAGCTCCGTTTGGCGCATGAGGAAGCGACCCTGTTCGTCGTACAGGTCGGTATACAGGAAGGTATCGTAGGGGTCGGGGGAGTCCACCCGGTAGGTCAGCACGTCCCGGGAGGACAGCGCTTCCACCTCCACGTCTATTCCGGTTTCATCCAGCATGGTCAGGTCGCCCCGGCACATGGCCAGGTGGACACGGCCGCGGAAACCGGCGCGGGTCTCGTTGGCGATGTTGACGGTGAGCGCCCCGTTTTCCAGAAACAGCCCCATGGCCACGGGGGCGTAGAATTTCCGGGCGGCGTAGTGCAGCGCCTTGTAGCGGCCGAAGCAGTCCACGCTGGACCAGGAGGCCACCGGCCAGCAGTCGTTGAACTGCCAGTAGGTGGAGCCCATGCAGTACCCCCGCTGACGGCGGAAATGCTCCACGCCATACTTGATGGCGTCCGCCTGGAGCAGCTGGGACGCGTACACCAGATTCTCGAAAGTGGCGGGATACAGGTAATTGTCCGCCAGATACCGCAGGATTTTCCCGTTGCCGCCCCGGCACTTCTGATGGTTCTCCATGACCCGGGAGAAGCAGTTCAGGTCTTCCTCCCCGGCGAAGGTGCGGATGGTCTTCATGGAGGGGAAGCTCTCGAAGCCGTATTCGGAGCAGAAGCGGAAGCACTTTTGCCGGTAGGTAGTGAAGGGGACGCCGCCGTGCCAGACCTCCCAGTAGTGGGTGTCGCCCTTGGCAGGGTTGTCCGGGTCGTCAAAGCCGCCGCCGGAGGAGGGGCTGGACGGCCAGTAGTAGGTATCCGGCGCGTAGGTCTTGCACAGCTCCGGCAGCAGATGGCCGTACAGGCGGGTGTAGTCGTCCCGCACCAGCTGATTGTCCCGGGAACCCCAGTTGATGACGCCGCTTTCCATCTCGTTGTTGCCGCACAGCAGGGCGAGGGAGGCGTGGTGGTGCAGCCGCTTCAGGTTGCAGATGGCCTCCTGGGTGAATTCCTCGGCCATTTCCGACGTCAGATAGATGTTGGCGCAGGCGACCATGAAGTCCTGCCACACCAGCAGACCGTACTGATCGCACAGCTCATAGAAGCGGCTGTCGGGGTAGTACCCGCCGCCCCAGACCCGCAGGGTGTTGAAGTTGGCGTCCACGGCCTGACGGACGACGGCTTCCCACCGCCGGTCGGTGACGCGGCTGAGCAGACTGTCCATGGGAACCAGATTCGCGCCCATGGAGAAGATTTTCACGCCGTTCAGCACGAAGCAGAATTCGCTGCCTTTCCCGTCTGCGTCCGGCTCCGTGCTGACGGTGAGGGTGCGCAGGCCGAGCCGCTTGCGGCAGCGGTCAATGACCCGGCCGCCGCAGACCAGCTCCACGTCCAGATCATAAAGGGGCTGGTCGCCGTAGCCTCTTGCCCACCATAGCTTCGGATTTTCCACCTTAAGAATGCCGTGGCCGTCCTTCAGAAGAACGCGCTTGCCGTCGAGGATCGCATAGATTTCGCAACCGGCGCGGCATTTGGTGGTCACGTCCAGCTCCACCGAGACATTGCCGTTTCCGTGGTGCTGGCGGACGGCCACGCCGTCCAGACGATCAACGTCCCAGCCGTTCAGCTCCACGCTGCGGAAAATGCCCATGTCCGGCAGGGTGGGGCCCCAGTCCCAACCGGATTGGTACATGGCCTTGCGCAGATGGGCGGCACCGGGGAGGGTGTCACCGTCGTTCATGTACAGGTAGTGCTTGTGCTGCTGCCGGGCGAAGTAGCGCCGGGGAGATTTGAATTCCAGCCGGAGGGCGTTTTCCCCGGGGGTCAGCAGGGGCTTGACCTCGTAGACATACTCCCGGTGCATATTTTTGACCTTGCCCAGCAGCGTGCCGTTCAGGTAGATATGGCAGATGGTGTCAAGCCCGTGGAATATTAGCTCGATATGCTCCCGGGCAAGCAGGGCGGGCGGGGCGGAGAAAACGGATTCAAAGACGCAGTCCTTTTCGGCCAGATATTGCAGCTCCCGCTCGTTTGTGCCGTAGAAGGGGTCGGGGATTTTCTTGTGGTCGTAAAGCACGCTGTACATGGTGCAGGGCGCCTGACAGGGCAGCGGCTCGCAGCCGTCATAGAATAGTGTCCAGTTTTGAATATTCATGAAATCTCCTCCGGGTTCGGGGTTTGCTGTTATTATGACGCAAAACGGTGGCGGTTTCAAGCCCCAATCCTCCGAAGCGGCCGTCAGGGAAGAAAGAAGGCCGGAAACCGCAAATTTCGCAAAAAAAGGATTGCCAAACGGTGCAAAGCATGTTATAATGCTCCGTGTGTCCGGCCGAAGGGCGCCGCGCCAACATTGGGATGTCGCCAAGCGGTAAGGCACCAGACTTTGACTCTGGCATTCGTCGGTTCAAATCCGGCCATCCCAGCCAAATCTGATCCGCTAGCTCAGTTGGCAGAGCAACTGCCTTTTAAGCAGTGGGTCCGGGGTTCGAATCCCCGGCGGGTCACCAGATCCCGGTGCTTTCGCACCGGGATCTTTGTATAATGCCATTTGTTTGGAAGGAAAAGGCCACCCGGAAATTGGATGGATGGCCGGAAAACAGATCAATGGAGCGTATCGGTAAAGATATGCTCCATTTCCCGTACCGGATCGCACCCCCCGGCTCTCCCTTTGGGAGAGCTGTCACCGAAGGTGACTGAGAGGGCGCTGCACCCTGTTTTCCCCCCTCCGGCCTCGCTCGGCCGCCTCTCCCATAGGGAGAGGCAAGGGGGGGCGGTTCATGCTCCCGTTTGGCTCGCCGGGGTTTTGCCGTCCTTGACCGCACCATCATTTAAGAAACTCTTAATCCCCCCTCATATTGACAAATTCTGAATTATGGGTTATCCTAACCGTATTAGTACAGATAATACAGTTAAGGAGGAATACCATGGTACACTTGGATTACCGGGACTCCCGGCCGATCTATGCGCAGATCGTGGACGGCTTCCGGGAGCAGATTACCGGCGGCGTGCTGCGGCCGGGAGAGAAGCTGCCCAGCGTCCGGGATCTGGCCGCCCAGCTTGCCATTAACCCCAATACCATCCAGCGCGCTTACCGGCGGCTGGAGGCGGAGGGGTGGATCGCCACCGTGCCGGGAAAGGGCTGCTTTGTCTGCGGCGACGGGGAAATCAGAGAACGGGAGAAGAAACGGCTGCTGCTGAGCTTCGACGAAGCCGCCGCGGCGCTGCTGACCATGGGCGCGAGCCACGGCGAGCTGGTGGCCAGAATCGAGAAGGGAGACCATAGACATGCTTGAAATGAAGAATGTGACCAAGACCTTCGGCAATTTTAAGGCGCTGGACGACCTGACCCTGACCGTCCCGAGCGGGCGGGTCTACGGCCTTGTCGGCCCCAACGGCGCGGGCAAGTCCACCGCCATCCGGCACCTCACCGGCATCTACCGCCCGGACAGCGGCATCGTCACCATGGACGAGCAGCCGATCTACGAAAATCCCGCCGTGAAGGCGACCATCGGCTACATCCCCGACGAGATTTTCTACTACCCCTCCGCGACGCTGGAGGATATGCGAAGGTTCTACCGGGGCATTTACCCCACCTTTGACGATGGGCTTTTTGACAGACTGTACGACGTATTCCAGCTTCCCAGGCGGACGCCCATCCGCCGGTTTTCCAAGGGAATGCAGAAGCAGGCGGCGTTCCACCTGACCGTCTGTACCCGCCCTAGGACGCTGATTCTGGACGAGCCGGTGGACGGCCTGGATCCGGTGATGCGGCGGCAGGTCATGGGTCTGATTCTCTCCGACGTGGCGGGGCACGGCACCACGGTGCTGATCTCGTCTCACAACCTGCGGGAGCTGGAGGACGTGTGCGACTACGTGGGCATCATGAACCGGGGCAAAATGCTGCTGGAAAAGAGCCTTGCGGATTTGCAGGGCAGCACCGTGAAGCTGCAGCTGGTGGGCGATGCCCCCAAGGAGCTGGACATCCTCAACGCGTCCGTTTCCGGACGCCTGAAGACCCTGATCGTCCGGGGGGAGGCCGAGGAGGTCGGCGCGAAAATGGCGGCGTGCAAGCCCGCGTATTTTGATGTGCTGCCCCTGTCCCTGGAGGAAATCTTCATTTATGAGCTGGGAGGCGTGGACTATGAAATCAAAGACATCCTTCTTTAATAAGACCGTATTCCTGAAGAACCTGACCCGGTTCGCCCCGGTGATCGGGGGATACACCCTGTGTCTGGTTCTGGGAATGATGATGCTGTACCAGGACAATCGGGATATGGGACGGACGTTCTGGTTTGCTTCCCGGATAGCCGGGAACCTTCAGCTCATGGGGCTGGTGAACCTGCTTTTTGCGCCGCTCGTCGCCATGCTGCTGTTCGGCGACCTGTATAACGCCCGAATGTGCAACGCTCTGCACGCCATGCCCGTGCGCCGGGAGACGCTGTTTCTGACCAATGTCGTTTCCGGACTGCTGTTTTCCATGATCCCCACGGCGGTGATGGCGCTGCTGTCCGTGCCGCTGCTGAACGCGACCGTGGTGACAAACGCATGGCAGATCGCGCTTTTGTGGTACGCCGGCACCAACCTGCAATTCATCACCTTCTTCGGTGTGGCGATCTTCAGCGTGTTCTGCACCGGAAACCGCTTCGCCATGGCGATGGTGTACGCGGTTCTGAACGGCGGCGCGTATATTCTCTACTATATTATCAATACCCTTTATACGCCCATGCTCTTCGGCGTGGTCACGCCGGACAGGTGGGCAAGCCTGCTGACGCCCGTGGCAAGTATGACCAGCGGCGAGTATGTGTCCGTGGAGGATTTCTCTCAGCTGTCGCAGCGGTTCTACGGCCGGGAAAACGAAATGGTGGCGGCGTTCAGCGTTGACGGGGGGAAGTATACAGCCCTGCTGGTCTATGCGGCGGTGGGCATCGTTTTTACCCTTGTCGGACTGCTGCTGTACCGGAAGCGGAACCTGGAATGCGCCGGGGATGCCATTGCGTTCCCCGTTTTGCAGCCGCTGTTTCAGCTGGTCTGCGCCGTGGTGGCCGGTACGCTGGTCGTTATGGGTGTGGAATCCTTCTTTGCATCCAAAATTGGCGCCGGCATGTCCATGATGTATCTGCTCCTGTTCTGCGGCGGCGCCGCCGGATGGTTTGGCGGAAAGATGCTCCTGAAGCGCACCACCCGGGTGTTCCAGCTGCGCAGCTGGGTCGGCCTGGGGATTCTGACCGCCATGGTCGCCGTGAGCCTGGTCGCTACCCGCTTTGACGTGCTGGGCATTGAAGACCGCATCCCGGATGTGGAGGACGTCAGCTCCGTGACCCTGAATTTTGACGGCCTGGAGCTGACAAGCGAGGAAGACATCCGGAGAATTACCACCCTCCACGCCATGGCGCTGGAAGACCGCATCGAGGATTACGACAACTATCCCCTGGCCTACATCCTGCACCGGGAGGAAAAGGAAAAGCACCCGGTCGTGCCGGAGGGCGGCTTCGTCTACGGCGAGGGCGGCTACAACGCGGACGGACCGATGCTGACCGTGGACGCCATCACCCTCTATTACAAGCTGAAAAACGGCCGCACCATGACCCGTAACTACAATATCTGGGCAAATCTGGAGGAGGGCAAGATCGTAAGCGAGTACGCAAGCCGCTGGGATGTGGTATGGAAGCAGGCGCGGTACGGCTATTGGGACGACTTTGACCCGGCGAGCATTACCACCATGAATATCGGCAGCGTGACCCTGCATGAATATCAGATCACGCCGGAGCTGGTGCGGTCTCTGATTGCCGCCGTCAAGGCCGACTGTGACGAGCGCACCATGACCCAGAGAGCGGCGTATCACCGGGGGTATTTTCTGGAGTACGATCCATACAGCGAGGAGTATTACAAGGCAAAGTCCCTGGGGATATCCCTGTGGTCGAACGACGTTCACTATGCCACCGGCGCGTACCTGTCCGTCTTTGCCGACTCCGCGCATACGCTGGAATGGATGCGGGAGCATGACTGCCTGACGGAAGAGGTCGTGGAGGAAGCGCCCATTGTGCTGAACTAAGGAAAGGGTAACGGGATGAGAAAGAAACTATGTCTCATACTGGCGGTGATGCTGCTGCTTCTTTCCGCCTGCGGCGGAAAGAAAGGGTCGGAAACCGCCATAGCGCGGAACCCGGGCAGGGTTCCGGCAACCCGCGCCGACGCGGAAGCAACGGAAGACCCCACACAGCCGGAAACCGCTGCACCTGACCAGACGGCGGAGGATTCCCCCGAACGGGCGGCATATGCGGCATATTATGCCAGCTGGCTTCCCGGCTCCCCCGGCTCGGAGGGCAGCATCGGAGATTTCAGCCCCAAATATGTGGACCTGGACGGCGACGGCGGGGAGGAAATGCTCATCTGGAGTACGCGCTACGGCTTCCTTTACGAGATCGTGGTGCAGGCCGACGGGCAGACGCAGTGCATATACGGCGGCGGCAGCTATCCGGAGGATGACCCCACCGTGGGACTTTACCTGTGCGAGGGGAACCTTCTGGAAAAGGACTGCGGCGATTTGCAGGGCGTCCAGCTGAACGAATATTACCGGGTGCAGGACAAGCAGCTTACGATGGCGGAGACCGTCATGGAGAGCGCGGACGGGAAATTCTATTGGAGCGAATCCGGCGGCGCGTCCGGCCTGATGTGGACGGAGATCACGGAAGCGGAATACAATCGGATTCGGGAATCCTACGTCCGGGTGGGCGTGCCCCGGAATCCCCTCCCGGAGAACGTCCAGGGCGTCCGGGAGGAGGAAGAAGGCATCCTTCTGGAAGTGATTCAGAATCAGAGAACGTTCTTCTCCGAGGAATACGAATACCTCGACTGTACATTGGAGGAATATTGCCAGAAGGCCGGCGAGGAGCTGGGCTTCGACGTCTCTGTCACCCGGTACGCCTTTGTCGATATGGACGGAGACGGCGTCCGGGAGGCGGTCGTTGACTTCCAATACGGGGAAAACAGTCAGGTCATGTGTATTGTTATGAAGTACGTCAGCAAATTCTCCATGGTGGACGGCACGGGATTCTACCACCGGCAGCTGTCGAACATCAAGGAAGATGGAAGCTTTTCCTATTCCGGCGGCGGAGACAATGACGGCTGGGCAAAGCTGCACTGGAACTGGCTTACCTATCAGTGGGAGACAAGACAGGCAGGAGACGGCGAAGGCAAAACCGATATTCAGTGGCAAACCTATCCGGCAGCTCAGTAAGAGCGGAAAGGGAACACAATGAAAAAGAAAATTTGCCTTATGCTGGCGGTGATGCTGCTGCTTCTTTCCGCCTGCGGCGGGCAAAAAACGCCGGAGATCACCACGGCACCGGAAGAAACGGTTTTGCAGACGGAGGACAGCGTATCCGTTGAAGCGCTGGCGGCACCGGAAGACCCGGTGCCGGTCAACGCGCCGGAGACCGAGGGCGTTCCCATTGATTTCCGGATGATTTACCGCGGCTTCACGGCGGTATCTCTGGACGACACGGAAAACTATGAGCGCTTCTGCGGCTACGGAACGAAGCTGATCGCGTCCGAGGAAGAATGGAGCGCCTTCATGGCGGCGTACTGCCCGGGGATTCCCTATTATGAGACATGGGACTTTTCTCAGGATGTTCTGGTGACGTCGGTCAGCCACGGGGCAAAACCCGGCTACAATCAGGCGGATGTCATCACTTCGGTGAAATGGAACGGAAGCTATGTCGTCACGGAATACTCCAACGACCCCGCGAATTTCGTCTACGCGCTGAATCCCATGTCGGATGAAGTGATGATGAATTTCTACATAGAAGTGATCGCCGTAAGCCGGAAGGACGTCGGCATGTAATCAGGCAAACAAGCCCGGAATGCTGTATTTTTGCATTCCGGGCTTGTGTTTTTGAGAGGAATCTTTTATAATCAAATCAGCAAAAAGAATGGAGGGCTGAGCATGGAAAAGCATCAGGTGTTGACCGTTCTGGTGGCGGACGATGAGCCGGAGCTGCTGGGCGCCGTCTGCCAGCTGATCGACTGGGAGTCCCTGGGCTTCCGCCTTGTGGGGCGCGCCGGGAACGGACTGGACGCGCTGCAGCTGGTGGAAGCGCTTCAGCCGGATTTCCTGCTGACGGATATCCGGATGCCGTTTATTTCCGGGACGGCGCTCACCAGACAGGCGAAGGCCGTCCAGCCGCTGCTGCAAGTGGCGTTCTTAAGCGGTTACGACGATTTTGAGTACGCCAAGGCCGGCATCGAGGACGAGATCGTGGCCTACCTTCTCAAGCCCATCAGCATGGCGGAGCTGACGGAGGAGCTGCGGAAAATCCACGACAAAATCGAAAAGCGCCTTGCCAGCCTGACCCGCCCCCAGGGCGGCGCGGAGGCGCTGCGGATGGTCACGGCCACGATGCTTTTGGACGAGTACGCCCGTCCGGAGCCGTCCGCCGCGGCGGAATCCCTGCGAAGCGCCGGAATGGAAATCCGGGGGGACGAGCACATCGTGGTGGCGGCGTTCAGCCTGCCCGACGGGGCGCACCCGGAGCTGCTTCCCATGGCGGAGCGAATTTTCTCCCGGGCGTTTTCCTGCTGCGGATTTTCCAGCGGCGACCAGACGGTGCTCCTGCTGGCCTCCGGCAACGGGTTCGGGAGGCTGTATGCTTCCCTGGACGAGCTGCGGCAGGCCACCCGCCGCGCTTTGGGCGCCGAGGCGCTGGCGGGCTTAAGCAAGGAGTACGCCTCTCTCGGCGAGGGACACGCCGCTTACTTGGAAGCCATGGAAGCCCTGAAAATCGCCCGCAGAGGCGGCGGACTGTACGCCGCCGGGGGCTGGGACGACATGGCCATGCTCTGCGCCCGGGCGCTGAAGATCATCGAGAAGGAATACATGGACGAGGAGCTGTCGCTGCAATCCGTCAGCGAGCGGCTGCACATCAGCGCCAATTACCTGGGCGCGAACATCAAAAAATTCTACGGCGACACCTTCATGAACCTGCTGATTCAGAAGCGGATGGATGTGGCGCTGAAGCTGCTGTGGGGCGGCAGCAGCCGCATTGCCGAGGTGTCCCGCCGCTGCGGCTACGCCGGCCAGAGCTATTTCGGCTACTGCTTCAAAAAATACTACGGCAAATCCCCGGCGCGGATGCGTCAGGAGCAGAAAGAGGCCAACGCATGAAGAAAAAGGGACTCAGCATGAATCTCATCATGGCGCTCACGCTCACGGCGGTTGCGGTGAGTGTGCTTCTGTGCGCCAATCTGGTCTTCATGCAGACCTATCGCCGGACGCTGCTGCGCAACGCCGAGACCACCAGCCGTCAGGCCATCGCCCAGGCCGGCAGCACCATGAACGAATACCTGGAGAATATGGACGACGCGGTGACGCTGCTGACCGGCTACTTAGACCTGCCCGCGGAGGAACGGGAGGACCGGTTCGAGGCGTTTCTGGAAATCCGCGCCGACGTGGTGGCCGTCACCACCTACGACGCGGAGGGGGAAATGCGCAACTGCTACAGCCTTGGCCGCCGTCTGCGGGAGGATATTCTGCAAAACCTCTCCTTTGACCCGGACAAGCGGGAGCTTTACGAGACGGGCTTCATTTCCGCGCCCCACGTGATGTCGATTTTTGTGGAGGACTACCCATGGGTCGTGACCATCATCCGCCCGTCCCTTACCCGGGAGGGGGAGCGGTACATCGCCGTGGACGTGAGCTGCTCCAATATTTCCACCTATATCAGCGGCGTGGGCATCGGCCAGCGGGGCTACTGCTTCCTTGAGGACACGGAGGGGAACCTCGTTTACCACCCCCAGCAGCAGCTCATTTACTCCGAGCTGAAAAGCGAGAATACCGACCTGACGGCCTCTCTCCCGGACGGGACGCACGTGGAGGGGAGCACCATCTACACCGTCCAGACGCTGGAAAACGGCATCTGGCGGGTCGTAGGCGTCAGCTCGTTTCAGGAGCTGATTACCGACGCCCTGCGGGAGATCATGCGCATTACCTTCATCGGCGCACTGTTTATTCTGGCTGCGGCGGTGCTGCTGAGCCTGATGCTTTCCCGGGTGCTGTCCAGTCCCATTCACGATCTGATCGTCGCCATGCAGAGCTTTGAAAAAACCGGCGAGGGCTTTTCCTATGAACCCGTCACCGGCGTCCGGGAGGTGGAGAACCTGTCGGCGTCCTTTGACCACATGGTCAGGAAAATCCAGAAGCTCATGGCCACGGTGCGCAGTGAGGAAGTCAACCTGCGCAAGACGGAGCTGAAAGCCCTACAGGCGCAGATCAATCCCCACTTCCTCTACAATACGCTGGACTCCATTTCGTGGATGTGCGAGCAGGGGAAGAACGCGGAGGCCGTGGTGATGGTCAACGCGCTGGCGCGGCTGTTCCGCATCAGCATCAGCAAGGGCCACGAGCTGATCCCCATTCGCAGCGAGGTGCAGCACGCCCAGAGCTATCTGCAGATCCAGAGCGTGCGCTACAAGGAGCAGTTTTCCTATCATTTTGACGTTCAGGAGGACTGCACGGAGTACCTGTGCAACAAAATCACCCTCCAGCCCATCATCGAGAACGCCATCTACCACGGCGTCAACGGTCTGGTGGACGAGGGACATATTGAAATCCGTGTCCGCGCCGAGGGAGAGGACGTCCTCTTTACGGTGGAGGACAACGGCGTGGGCATGGAGCCGGAGCAGATCGAGGAAATTTTCCGCCGGAAGCCCGACGGAAAGTCCGGCATCGGCATCAAGAATGTCAACGACCGACTGAAAATCTGGTTCGGCGACGCCTATGGCATCACCATCGAAAGCGTCCCGGACGAGGGGACGAAGGTAACGGTGCGTATGCCGAAGGTGCGGGAGGAGGCGGAGCATGAAAAGCATTAAGTGGATCGCCGTTTTTCTGGCACTGCTGGTGTGCCTTTCCGGCTGCGCCGGTACGCATCAGAGCAGCGGGTCGTACAATATCTATCTGATCGCCAAATCCTCCACCACGGAGTTCTGGAAATCGGTTTTTGCCGGGGCGAACGCCGCGAAATCCGAATATAACGTGCAGTTGACCATCCTTGCCCCGGACACGGAGGAGGATTTTGAAGCACAGAACGACTACATCCGCCAGGCCGTGGCCGACGGGGCGGACGCCATCGTCTTCTCCGCCATCAGCTACACGGAAAACGCCGCCGCCATCGACGAAGCCGTGGCCGCAGGCGTCCGGGTGGTGGTCATTGACAGCGACGTGGATTCCAAAGGCGTTTCCGTGCGCATCGGGACGGACAATATCGCCGCCGGGCGCATGAGCGGAGAGGCCGCGCTGAAAACGGCACAGGAAAAAATCGTTGTGGGCATTGTCAACGCCTACGCCGAGACCCAGAACTGCCGGGAGCGGGAGCAGGGCTTCCGGGAGGTGCTGCTTGGGGACTGCCGGGTCAAGGGCATTTACGCCGTCAATGTTTCCACCGACGCCCTGGAAGCCCGTCTGGCGGCGGAGAAGCTGCTGCGGGAGCATCCGGAGATCAACGTGCTGATCGGCTTCAACGAGCCGCTGGCCGTGGGCGTGGCTCAGGCGGTGGACTCCCTGGGGCTGACGGGGCAGGTACACGCCGTGTCCTTCGACAGCAACGTCAACTGCATCGAGCTGCTGCAAACGGGGGCGGTGGCCGCCCTGGTGGTGCAGAATTCCTACGCCATGGGGTATCTGGGCGTAGAAAAGGCGTGGCAGGTTTTGCAGGGGGAGAAATTCGATTCCACGGCGCTCATCGACACCGCAACCACCATCGTCACCAAAGAAAATATGTTTACCATGGAGAGCCAGAAGGCCATGTTTTCCTTCGGTTGATCGGCGTACTTGCAATTTTTACCGTTTCTTAGGGCTTTTTGCACAAAAACACGGCGCGTTTTTTGGAGGCGGCAAAATTTTTTGAGAAAATCCGCGAGGAAAAATGACTGTGAAAAAAATCCGTATCTGATACAATATAGTCACGGTGAAGCCAACCCGGCGAAACCAAAAAATGAAATTTATGGAGGAAAAAAGCAATGAAAAAAGCACTTGCACTGCTGCTCGCGCTTGTCATGGTGATCTCCATGGCCGCCTGCGGCTCCAAGACCACCACCCCCAGCACTACCGCCGCTACCACCCCCGCTCCCGCAGGGAACGAGACCGAGGCTCAGGTCGAAGCTTCCGAGCTGAAGGTCGGCGTGTTCTACTACACCTTCGCCGATACCTACATTTCCAGCGTCCGCACCGCTCTGGACGCACAGCTGGACAGCCTGGGCGTTACCTACAACAACTTCGACGGTAACAACAACCAGACCACCCAGAACGAGCAGATCCAGACCGCCGTTACCGACGGCTACAACCTGCTGGTCGTCAACATGGTCACCTCCGGCTCCCCCGACGTTGCCAACGAGATCATCTCCCTGGCAAACGGCACCCCCGTTATCTTCTTCAACCGCGCCATCGAGGCTGACGGCGAGGAAGGCACCGTCCTGAACGCCAACGATGGCATCTGCTTCATCGGCACCGACGCTCCCGAAGCCGGTCACCTGCAGGGCAAGATGGTCGGCGACTATCTGCTGGCCAACTGGGATACCGTTGACCTGAACGGCGACGGCAAGATCTCCTACGCCATGTTCAAGGGCGACGAGGCCAACGTGGAAGCCATCTACCGCACCCAGTTCGGTGTTGAGGATGCCGACGCTGTCCTGACCGCTGCCGGCAAACCCGCTCTGGAGTACTTCGACGCTTCCAACGCCTCCAAGTATCAGGTGGACCTGGGCGGCGCCTGGAGCGCACAGGCTGCTCTGGACTACATGAACACCAACCTGTCCCAGTACAACGAGGCCAACGGCAACATGATCGAGCTGATCATCTGCAACAACGACAACATGGCTGAAGGCGCTATCTCCGCTCTGGAAGCTGCCGGCTACAACACCGGTGCCGAGGGCGTGACCACCATCCCCGTGTTCGGCGTTGACGCTACCGACGCTGCCAAGGAGCTGATCGCTGCCGGCAAGATGACCGGTACCGTCAAGCAGGACGCCGAGGGCATGGCCGCCGCCATTGCCGATGTCGTCAAGGCTACCGGTGAAGGCACCGCCATGGCTGACGCCGTCGCTGCCACCGCCGGCACCAACGCTGAGATGTACTCCATCGCCGACGGCATTGCCAACAAGCTGTTCGTCGCCTACGCCGCCTACACCAAGTAAGGAATCAACCCAAAAGGGGCAGCCGCTGCTGTGTCGGCGGCTGCCCTTCACAGCTAAGGAAACACCGCATAATTTGACAAAAAGACGGCTGAGGCTCGCAGACACAATTGTGCGGCGTTGCCCTAAGCATGTTAGCGAAAAAGGAGGGGAATCCAGGTGGAGCAAACCGTACTGCTCCGGATGACGGATATCACAAAAACCTTTCCCGGCGTCAAAGCGCTGGATCATGTCAGCCTGGAGGTCAAGGCAGGCACCGTACACGCGCTGATGGGCGAGAACGGCGCCGGCAAATCCACGCTGATGAAATGCCTGTTCGGCATTTACAGCAAGGACAGCGGCCATATTTATCTGGAAGGCCGCGAGGTCAATTTCACCAGCTCCAAGGAGGCGCTGACGAGCGGCGTCGCCATGGTTCACCAGGAGCTGAATCAGGCGCTCAAGCGGACTGTCATGGACAATCTGTGGCTGGGGCGCTATCCCAAGGTCGCGGGCTTTATTGTGGACGAGCACAAGATGCTTCGCGATACCAAAGCAATTTTTGAAGAGCTCGGCATCGACGTCGACCCCCATCGGGTCATGAGTACGATGCCGGTTTCCCAGCGTCAAATGGTGGAGATCGCAAAGGCCGTCTCCTATCACTCGAAAGTCATCGTATTTGATGAACCCACGTCCTCGCTAACCGAGGAAGAGGTTGAGCATCTGTTCAGGATCATCAACATGCTCCGGGACCGCGGCATGGGCATCATCTATATTTCCCATAAAATGGCGGAGATCAAGCGCATCTCCGACGAGATCACCGTCATGCGCGACGGCCAGCTGGTGGCGACCCGTCCGGCGTCGGAGCTGGAGATGAACGACATCATCCGTCTCATGGTCGGCCGTGAGCTTGGCAACCAGTTCCCACCGAAGACCAACAAGCCCGGCGAGGTCTATCTGGAAGTGGAGCACCTGACGGGACTGTACAATAACCTGCGGGACGTTTCCTTCACCGCACGGCGGGGCGAGATCGTGGGTCTTGCGGGTCTGGACGGCAGCGGCCGGACGGAGACGCTGGAAACCATGTTCGGCGTCGCCACCCGCAAGAGCGGCCGCATTCTGCTGGACGGCAAGGAGTGCAAGAATCTGAATCCCCGGCAGTCCATCAAGAACAACTTTGCCCTGCTCACCGAGGAGCGCCGGGCGACGGGTATTTTCGGAATCCTGGACATCCGGGAAAATTCCGTCATTTCCAGTCTGGACAGGCACAAGCGGGCGGGCTTCGTCCTCAGCGACAAGTCCATGAGGAAGGACACCCAGTGGTCCATCGACGCCATGCACACCAAGACGCCTACCCAGGAGACAAAGATCCGCAGCCTGTCCGGCGGCAACCAGCAGAAGGTCATCATCGGCCGCTGGCTGCTCACCGCTCCGGATGTGCTGCTGCTTGACGAGCCGACGCGGGGCATCGACGTCGGCGCGAAATACGAGATTTACCAGCTGATCCTCGATCTGGCAAACAAAGGCAAGACGGTCATCATGGTTTCGTCCGAAATGCCCGAGCTGCTGGGCGTGTGCGACCGGATCCTCGTCATGTCCGGCGGACGGCTGGCCGGTGAAGTCGATGCAAAGACAGCAACGCAGGAGGATATCATGCGTCTTGCGGCGAAGTATGTATAAGGAGGCAGCGGTATGGCAAATCCAGTCAAACAGCTTCAGAGAAAGAGTGAAGAATACCAAAGACTCGACAAGGCGGATCGCCGCCGGTTCTGGTCGGACGGTATCCTGAATAACGCGCTGTATATTCTGATGGTCATTTTCATCGTCTATACGGCTATCAAGAACAAGAACTTCCTGTCCGCGGGTTCCATTGCGAACATCGTTTCCCTGGTGGCGGCGTCGCTGCCCATGGCGCTGGGTATCGCAGGCTGTATCGTCCTCACCGGTACCGACCTGTCCGGCGGACGTGTGGTCGGCCTGACTGCGGCTGTCGCGGGCGCGCTGCTGCAGGATCGCACCATCTCCCGGAAGCTTTTCTCCAACCTCCCGGCCATTACCCCGGGTTGGATTCTGCTGACGATTCTCATTGTCGTCGCCATCGGCGCGCTGATCGGTATGGTGAACGGCTTCTTCGTGGCCAAGTTCAGCCTGCACCCCTTCATCGTGACCCTGGCCACCCAGCTCATTACCTACGGCCTGATCCTGATCTTCTTCATGCTCAACGGCAACAACGGCCAGCCCGTTTCCGGCCTGTCCCAGGAGTATAAGAACGTGGTCTCCGCGCCCATGCTCCAGTTCGTCACCGGCTCCGGCGCGAAAATCTCCATCCCCTGGTACGTGCTGTACGCGGTCATTTTCGTGGCGCTGATGTGGTTCATCTGGAACAAGACCGCCTTCGGCAAGAACATGTTCGCCGTCGGCTCCAATGCCGACGCGGCCAAGGTCTCCGGCGTCAACGTGTTCTGGACGACGGTAATGGTTCACACCCTGGCCGGCGCAATGTACGGCGTTACGGGCTTCATTGAGGGCGCCCGTATCAGCTCCATCACCCAGTCGGCGGGCCTCAACTACGAGTGCGACGCCATCGCGGCCTGCGTCATCGGCGGCGTTTCCTTCGTCGGCGGCACCGGCAAGATCAGCGGCATTGTCCTGGGCGTGTTCGTGCTGCGGATCATCTTCGTGGCGCTGTCCATGCTGGGCATCGACCCCTCCATGCAGTACATCATCAAGGGCGGCATCATCCTGGCGGCCTGCTCGCTGGATATGCGGAAATATCTTGCCAAAAAGTAAATCATGCATTATAATAGCGGCAGATGAACACCATCTGCCGCTATTATGGAGTGCGGAAGAAACGTTTATAATACTATTTCTTAATAAAATGATTTCATAATGATTTCATCATTTTATTCTGCCGTTTCACGGCAGACCGCCTGGGCGGCGGTAAGAAATGTATTGACTTCGTTTTTTAGCGGCAGTGGCCGCAATCCTGCGGCCTAATAAAACGCTTTTAAGCGTTTTATTAAAAACTCGTATAGAGACGATTCCGGCGCCGGGCGGCATAGGCAGCCCGGCATAGATTGAAATAATGACCGGTGGGAACCGGCACAAGGAGCATCCCCATGGCTATGACGACTGAAAACGTTTGGGCAGCGCTGGATTCGCTGCTGGATTACGCGAAAAACTGCGGCCTTCTCCATCCGCTGGACGAGACGTTTGCGAGAAATACGATTCTTTCTGAGCTGCATCTGGAAAGCTACGAAAAGCAGGAGCGGCACTTTGATTTCCCGGAGTGCCTGAATCTGCTGTGCGATTACGCCGCCCAGCAGGGCATGATCGCGGACACCGTCGCGGAGCGCGACCTGTTTGACACGAAGCTCATGGGCTTCCTGACGCCACGCCCCTCGGAGGTGGTGCGGGAGTTCCGGTCGCGGTATACCCAGTCCCCCAAGGCGGCGACGGACTATTTCTACACCCTGAGTCAGGACTGCAATTACATCCGCCGCGACCGTATCGCCAAGGACGAGCGCTGGACGGCGGATACCAAATACAGGAAGCTGGAAATCTCCATCAACCTGTCCAAGCCCGAGAAGGATCCCCGGGACATTGCGGCGGCGAAGCTGAAAAAGGCCTCCGGTTACCCCAAGTGTCTGCTCTGCCCCGAAAACGTGGGCTACGCCGGAACCATTTCCCACCCGGCGCGGCAGAATCTGCGGGTCATGCCGGTAATGGTGAACGGCCAGCCCTGGGGCTTCCAGTATTCGCCCTACGTTTATTATAATGAACACTGCATCGTCATGAATTCCAGGCACACGCCCATGGTCATTGACCGGGGAGTGTTCGACAAGCTGTTCTCCTTCGTGGAGCAGTTCCCCCACTATTTCCTGGGGTCCAACGCCGACCTGCCCATCGTGGGTGGCAGCATATTGTCCCATGAGCATTTCCAGGGGGGGCATCACACCTTCCCCATGGAGAAGGCGGAGAAGGAGTTCGGCTTTACCGTTCCTGGCTTTGCCGATGTGGACTGCTGCGTGGTGAAATACCCGATGACGGTACTTCGCCTGAATTCTCAGAATAAAGATCACCTCTGCGACCTGGCGGGCAAAATCCTTGCCAAGTGGCGCGCCTACAGCGATCCGGCGGCAATGATTTTCGCGGAGACCGACGGCGAGCCCCACAACACCATCACCCCCATCGCCCGTATGCGGGAGGGAAGGTATGAGCTTGACCTGGTTCTGCGGAACAACCTGACGACAAAAGAGCATCCCATGGGGCTGTACCACCCCCACGAGGAGCTTCATCACATCAAAAAAGAGAACATCGGCCTGATCGAGGTCATGGGTCTTGCCGTTCTCCCCGGCAGACTGAAAAAGGAAATGGCCGACCTGCGGGAAGCCCTGCTGAAGGGGGAAAACCTGCGGGAGAACGAGGCGCTTTCCAAGCACGCCGATTGGGCGGCCGCATTTATGCCACGGCACCCGGAATTTGGCGAAGAAAACGCCGAGGCGATCATTCAGTACGAGATCGGCCAGGTGTTTGCCCGGGTTCTGGAGTGCGCGGGCGTTTACAAGTGTACCGAAGCGGGCAGAGCTGCCCTGAAACGATTTTTGACGGAGGTTCAAAATGGCTGACACCTATCATTTTTCCGCCCCCGGCCGCACGGAGATCGGCGGCAACCACACCGACCATCAGCACGGCTGCGTGCTGGCCGCGGCAGTTGACATGCAGACCACTGCGGAGGTCACCCTCACCGGTACGAACATCATCCGGGTGGATTCCGAGGGCTACAAGCCCGTGGAGATCGACCTGAACGACCTGGAGGCCAGAGAGTCCGAGAAGAATACCACGGCGGCACTCATCCGGGGCGTGGCGGCGGCGTTTGCCCGGCGGGGCTATAAGCTGGGCGGCTTTGAGGCCAAGGTCAGGTCCACCGTCCTGCCCGGCTCCGGCCTGTCCAGCTCCGCGGCCTTCGAGGTGCTGATCGGCCGTATTCTCAACGGCCTGTTTGCGGACGGCAAGGTTTCCGCCATCGAGATTGCCCAGATCGGCCAGTACGCCGAGAATGTCTACTACGGCAAGCCCTCCGGTCTGATGGATCAGATGGCGTCCAGCGTGGGCGGCCTGGTGTACATCGATTTTGCCGACCCGAAAAACCCCGTTGTGGAAAAGGTGGACTACGATTTTGACCACAGCGGCTACACCCTGTGCACCATCGACTCCGGCGCGGACCATGCCGACCTGACGGACGAGTATGCTGCCATGCCGGTGGAAATGAAGGCGGTGGCGGCGTTCTTCGGCAAGGAGGTTCTCCACGACGTGGACGAGGCGGCGTTCTACCGGCACATCGCCGAAGTCCGCAAGGTCACCGGCGACCGGGCGGTTCTCAGAGCCATCCACTTCTTCAACGAGAACCGGCGGGTAAAATCCCAGGTGCAGGCGCTGAAGGAGGGGGATTTTGACGCATTCCTCCGCCTGGTCAACGCCTCCGGCATGGCGTCCTGGACGCTGCTGCAAAACGTGACCCCGGCGGGCTATATCCAGAAGCAGGACATGGCCTTCACCATCGCTCTGTGCCAGCAGCTGCTGGAGGGAGAGGGCGCCGTCCGCATCCACGGCGGCGGCTTTGCCGGAACGGCGGTCGCCTTTGTCCCCAACGACAGGTTCGATCGCTTCAAAACCTGCGTCGAGCGTGTCCTGGGCGAGGGTCACTGCCACAAGCTGACGATTCGTTGATACTAGGGCAGCACCGCACAATTGCGTCTTCGAGTCTCAGCCGCCTTTTTGCCCCACTTCCGCAGTTCCGAAAATGGGAAATATAGCGCAGCCGTTGCCAGCACAAGCTGGCTTATGGATGCGGCATACCCCTTGCGGGTACATACAGTATTCCACCATTTTTGGAACTTTGAATTGGGGCAAAAATTCTGGCTGATACTTCTCGCCGAATTGTGCGGTGTTGCCCTAGTTTTTAATAAAACGGTTTTTAACCGTTTTATCCGGCTGCTGTTTCAGCAGCCGGCGGCGTAGCCGCAAAAAACGCAAGTCCATACATTTCTCGCCGCTGCCGACGGCCTGCGAAGGATTCGCAGGATAAAATGGTGTTAACCATTTTATCGGGAAATCGTATGAGTGCGCAAAAAAATCGGATATTCCGGCGGGGAAGCGGCGGCGCTTCCCCGCCGCTTTCTGCCGTGGACGGCCGTTTTCAAACAAAAAATTTTTACATTTTTGTGAATAATTTCCCAAAAAGCACCTTTTTTCCACAAATTTAAGGGAAAAAGCAAAAATCCCCCCCTGGGGGATGAAAAAAACACGGGAAATGTGTCAAATTGCACGATTGACAACTGCACGCTAAATGAGTACAATACTATCGATACACTATGACCTATCGTAGGGTACGCACAGGCTTTTCAAAGAATCAAATGATTAGGAGGAAATCACTTTGAAGGATTGGGCTTATTTGACAACTGTTGATGAGATGGAGCAAGCTACCAACTCGCTGCTGGAAAACGGCAGCAAGGTTGGCGCTGACTCCTGGCAGCAGCGGGTCAAGAACCAGACCCCCCATTGCGGCTTCGGCGAATCCGGCACTTGCTGCCGTATCTGCTCCATGGGCCCGTGCCGCATCACCAAGAAGGCCCCCCGGGGCATCTGCGGCTGCGACGTACATGGTATCGTCGGCCGTAACTACCTGCGGTTCACCGCCGGCGGCGCTGCGACGCACTCCGACCACGGCCGCGAAATCATGCACACCCTGTACCAGACCAGAGAAGGCGGCAACTATCAGGTCAAGGACCCCGAGAAGCTGATCCGCATCGCCAAGGAGTGGGGCGTGGAGACCGAGGGCAAGGACATCTACGACCTGGCTCACGAAATGGCCGAGATCGGCCTGCTGGAGTACGGCAAGCCCTTCGGCGTACAGCGCTTCCTGAAGCGCGCCCCCGAGTACACCCAGAAGCTGTGGCATGAAGCCGGCATCGAGCCCCGCGCCATCGACCGGGAAGTCTCCACCGCGCTGCACATGACCCACATGGGCTGCTCTTCTCTGCCGGAAGCCCTGATCCGCCAGTCTCTGCGTTCCGGCCTGTCCGACGGCTGGGGCGGCTCCATGATGGGCACCGAGTTCTCCGACGTTATGTTCGGCACCCCCAAGCCTATCGACACCACCGCTAACATCGGCGTTATGGAAAAGGACAACGTCAACATCGTTGTTCACGGCCATGATCCCAGCCTGTCCGAAATGGTCGTTTATTACGCAAACGACCCCGAAATGATTGCTTATGCCAAGTCCGTGGGCGCGAAGGGCATCACCGTCTCCGGTGTGTGCTGCACCTCCAACGAGGTCACCATGCGCCACGGCATCCCCATGGCCGGTAACTTCCTGAACCAGGAGAACGTGGTTCTGACCGGCGCCTGCGAGGCCATTGTCGTGGACGTGCAGTGCATCTTCCCCGCCCTGGGCCCTCTGAGCAAATGCTTCCATACCAAGTTCATCACCACCTCTCCCATCGCCCGGATGCCCGATTCCGAGTTCATCCAGTTCCATGCCGAGACCGCCGGTGAGAACGCCAAGGCCATTGTCAAGATGGCAATCGAGAATTTCAAGAACCGGAAGCCCGAGATGGTCAACATCCCCAGCCTGAAGCAGAATGCCCGCGTCGGCTACTCTGTGGAAGCCATCAAGAAGGTTCTCGACGGCGTCGCCAACTCCCAGGTGGACGAGTTCGGCACCACCAAGCCCCTGATCGAGTGCGTCCATTCCGGCGTTCTCCGGGGCGCTGTGGCCATGGTCGGCTGCAACAACCCCAAGGTTCGCCCCGACACCGCCCACATCGAGCTGATGAAGAAGCTGCTGGAAAACGACATCATCCTGATCGTCTCCGGCTGCTCCGCCCAGGCTGCCGCCAAGGCCGGCCTGATGGATCCCGAGAAGGCCAAGGAATACTGCGGCGCAGGCCTGAAGCGCGTGTGCGAGCTGGCCGGCATCCCGCCCGTCCTGCATATGGGCTCCTGCGTGGATATTTCCCGTATGATGATTCTGGCCTCCGATATCGCCAAGGACTGGGGCATCCACATTTCCCAGGTTCCCGTGGTTGGCTGCGCTCCCGAATGGATGTCCGAGAAGGCCGTCTCCATCGGCAACTACGTCGTGGCTACCGGTATCGAGACCTTCCTGGGCGTTGATCCCTACACCAAGGGCTCCGAGGAAGTCACCGCGCTGCTCCAGGGCGAGCACGGCGTCAAGGACTGGGTCGAGGCTCGGTTCGTCGTGGAAACCGACATTGAGAAGCTGGGCGACAAGATGATCGAGTGCATCGAGGCCAAGCGCGCCGCACTGGGCATCTAAGGAGCCTGCGTCACCCGAATAAAGGCAATCTGATATTCGGGATAACTTTTACTTACGAGGTCTTTTTCCAATGAAACTAGCGATTACCGGCAAGGGCGGCGTGGGAAAAACCACGCTGGCCTCCACGCTGGCGCGGCTCTACGCCGACGAAGGACGCACCGTCCTGGCCGCCGATGTAGACCCTGACGCCAATCTGGGACTGGCTCTCGGACTGAGCCAGGAGGAAGTGGACGCCATCGTCCCCATTTCCAAGATGCGCACCCTGGTGGAGGAGCGCACCGGCGCGAATGCCGCCAATAAGTTCTTCAAGCTGAACCCCTATGTGGCGGACATCCCGGACACCTTCTCCAAGGAGATCAACGGCGTGAAGCTGCTGGTCATGGGTACCGTGGACGTGGGCGGCAGCGGCTGCGTCTGCCCCGAGCACGTGATGCTGAAGGCCATCCTCTCCGCGCTGACCTATCGGAAGAACGATGTGGTCATCATGGATATGGAAGCGGGTCTGGAGCACTTAGGACGGGGTACGGCTGCCAACATGGATCAGTTCGTCGTGGTGATCGAGCCCGGCGCCAGATCGGTGCAGACGTATCACAACGTCAAGCGCCTTGCCAAGGATTTGGGCATTACCCGCGTCCGGGTGGTGGCCAACAAGATCCGGGACGACGGCGACGAGGAATTTATCCGCTCCGCCATTCCGGCGGAAGACCTGCTTGGCTTCATCCACTACAATCCCGACATCATAGACGCCGACCGGCAGGGGAAATCCCCCTATGATTTCAGTCCCGCGGCAATCGAAGAAATTCGGAAAATCAAAGCGATATTGGATCGTGATGAATCTTAAATTAGGAGGAAATACCGTGACACTTTTTGAAAGAGTTTTTGGCGGCAACGACTACAACTACGCCCGTACTGTAGCCGCCATTGATGAGGCCATCGCCGCCTACGGCGAGAGCGAGCCTGTATCTTTCCCCGGCACCGCTTACAGCCTGCCCTGCTACTACGGCGTCACCGGCGTGAAGATCACCACTCTGGGTGAGATGAAGGCCGCCATGGACACCATCAAGTCCAAGATGACCCGCAACAACCGTCTCCATGACGCCTTTGAAAGCGGCATTGCGTCCGCCCTGTGCGCCGAGTTTTTGGAAGCGCTGAAGTACCTGCACGGCGCGGAGCCTTATGCCGAGCCGGAAATGGGCCACCTGACCGACGCCTTCGTCCGTAATCTGGGCGTGCCGCTGGTCACCGGCGACATCCCCGGCGTTGCCGTTATCATCGGCGGCGCGGAAGACCCCGCCGAGACTGTGGCTCTGGCCAAGTCCTATCAGGCGCAGGGTATTCTGGTCACCCTCACCGGCGACTCCATCAAGCACTGCTTCGACGCCGGCATGAAGCTGGGCGAGAACGTCCGCGTGGTGCCTCTGGGCTACGAAATGCAGTCCGTTATCCACGTTGTCTCCGTGGCCGTCCGTGCCGCGCTGATCTTCGGCAACGTGACCCCCGGCGACTTTGCTTCCCTGGCCAAGTACACCATGGATCGCGTCAAGGCGTTTGTCAACGCTTACAAGCCCCTGTCCGACGAGATCGTCTCCTACGGCGCCGGCGCTATCTGCCTGGGCTTCCCCGTTATCTCCAACGAGACCGAGAACATGTTCCGTGTTCCCAAGTCCCTGATCCAGCAGCTGGATACTTCCAAGTGGAACGCCACCTCTCTGGAAGCCCGGGACATCAAGCTGAAGATCACCAACATCGACATCCCCGTGGCCTTCGCCACCGCGTTCGAGGGCGAGATCATCCGCCGCGGCGACATGCAGGTGGAAGTAGACGGCTCCCGCGTGGACTGCTTCGAGCTGGTGCAGACCCGGGACGCTTCCGAGGTGGAAGACCACAAGATCATTGTGGACGGCCCCGAGATCGACGAGATCCCCGTTGGCTCCAAGATTTCTCTGAGCTACACCGTGGAAGTCGCCGGCAAGGCCATGCAGCCCGACTTCGAGTCCGTCATGGAGCGTAAGATGCACTCCTGGATCAACTGCATCGAGGGCGTTATGCACACCGGCCAGCGCGACATGATCCGTATCCGTATTTCCAAGGCCGACTTTGAGGCCGGCTTCAAGTTCAAGCACCTGGGCGAGGTGCTGTACGCCAAGGTCAAGAGCGAGTTCGAGGCCGTCGTGGACAAGTGCCAGGTCACCATCGTGGTCAATCCCGAGAAGAACGCCGCTCTCCGCGCCGCTGCCAACGAAGTGTTTGACAAGCGTGACGCCCGTCTGGCCTCCATGACCGACGAGTCCGTGGATCAGTACTACACCTGCATCATGTGTCAGGCTTTCTCCCCCAGCCACGTGTGCATCGTCACTCCCGAGCGTCTGGGCCTGTGCGGCGCCGTTTCCTGGCTGGACGCCAAGGCCACCAAGGAGCTGGACCCTGCCGGTCCCTGCCAGCCCATCCTCAAGGAAGGCTGCACCGACGAGAAGCTGGGCCGCTACGCCAGCGTGGACGAGGCCGTCAACAAGTACAGCCATGGCGCTCTTGAGCATGTCACCCTGTACTCCCTGTTCCAGGATCCCATGACCTCCTGCGGCTGCTTCGAGTGTATCTGCGGCGTCGAGCCTGTTTCCATGGGCGTCGTCATCACCTGCCGTGAGCACGCGGGCATGACGCCTCTGGGCATGACCTTCTCCGAGATGGCCTCCATGACCGGCGGCGGCGTGCAGACCCCCGGCTTCATGGGTCATGGCAAGCACTTCATTGCTTCCCACAAGTTCATCGCTGCCGAAGGCGGCCCTGGCCGTATTGTCTGGCTGCCCAAGATCCTGAAGGATCAGATGCGTGAGCGTCTGGACAAGACCGCTCTGGAAATGTACGGCGTAGAGAACTTCACCGACATGATCGCCGATGAGACCATCTGCACCGAGGATCCCGAGCAGTTGCTGAACTACCTGTCCGAGGTAGGTCACCCCGTCCTCAGCATGGAACCCTTCGATATGTAATCTTCCTAAAAAGGGGGAGCGGTTTTACCGCTCCCCCTTTCGTGCTCAATGTCAATAGTTGGGGTAGAGACAAAACGGAAATAATTGGGTCGTGTCGGGGTGAATCGCTCCGGCACGATTTTTTGTATGGCAGAAAAGAATTCTCTTTCTGATACGAGTTTTTAATAAAACGCTTAAAAGCGTTTTATTAGGCCGCAGGATT